>OCTW011549251.1_pt1 | contig 16524 bp, 14 predicted proteins | sample 1539671 | NCBI WGS metagenome assembly OCTW01 (sample SAMN02144230, study PRJEB22623) | gut metagenome | biome: sheep rumen | host: Ovis aries | place: New Zealand
GCTCCGGCTCCTGCCGCAGCACCGCCGCCGTTAGCCGCGGAGTCGCCACAGGCGCACAGACCGATGGCCATCATGGCACACATCGCCAGTGCAAGTAATCTTTTCATGATATTCCTCCCATAAAAAAGTGGTTGTGACACTGCAGCATGTAAAAACCGCAGCGCCGTAGTGACAGGCAGCATGATACATACTGCCATTTATCTGCAATCCTCTGTATCAGGTTCTGATCCAGGGGGAGTGCACAAAATCAACCGATCTCCTCGATACGGTGGCAGGCGACGAAGCGGCCTTTCTCGATCTCGCGGAGCTCCGGCATGCTCTCCTTACAGGATTCCTTCGCATAGGGGCAGCGGGTGTGGAAGGGGCATCCGGGGGGCGCGTTCAGGGGGCTGGGGATTTCGCCGGTCATGGCGATGCGCTGGTTGGCGCGGGCCTTGACGGGATCCGGCACGGGAACGGCCGAGATCAGGGCGCGGGTGTAGGGGTGGAGCGGACGCTCATAGATCTCGTCCGCACCGGCCAGCTCGACCATGTGGCCGAGGTACATGACCGCGATCCTGTCTGAAATATGGCGCACGACCAGGAGGTCGTGGGCGATGAAGAGGTAGGTCAGGTTGAGCTGCTCCTGGAGCTCGTCAAACATGTTGATGACCTGGGCCTGAATGGAGACGTCCAGGGCGGAGACGGGCTCGTCGCAGACGATGAAGTCGGGGTTGACCGCCAGGGACCTGGCAATGCCGACACGCTGGCGCTGGCCGCCGGAGAATTCGTGGGCGTAGCGGGCGGCGTGCTCAGAGTTGAGGCCGACGTGGTCCATGAGCTCCAGGATACGCTCGCGGCGCTCCTCCTTGGTCTTGTACATGTGCTGGACATCCAGGGGCTCGCCGATGATGTCGGCGACGGTCATGCGGGGATCCAGCGAGGAATAGGGATCCTGGAAGACCATGGTGGCCTTGCGACGGTACTCCGCAATGTCCTGCGCGGTCTTGATGGGCTTGCCACGGTAGATGACCTCGCCGCCGGTGGGCTTGTAGAGGTGCAGGATGGAGCGGCCGGCGGTAGTCTTGCCGCAGCCCGACTCTCCAACCAGGCCCAGGGTCTCTCCCTCCATGATGTCAAAAGAGATGTCGTCGACAGCCTTGAGGGGCTTTGTCTTGAAAAATCCCGTGCTGATCGGGAAATATTGTTTCAGATGGCTGACGCGGATGAGCGGCTCGCCATTCGGGTTCTGTGTAGTCATAATCCTGCGCCCTCCTTCGCTTTTTTCACATTCATCCAGCAGGCTGCCGCATGGTTTTCGTTGATCTCAAAGCGGTCGCAGTGCTCCTGGATGCAGATCTTCATGGCCGCGTCACAGCGGGGCGCGAAAGCGCAGCCCTTGGGCATGTTCAGCAGGTCGATGGGGGTTCCGCTGATTGGCTGCAGGCGCTCGCCGCCGCTGTCCGTCGTCGGGATCGAGCGGAGCAGGCCCTTGGTGTACTCGTGACAGGGATTGTAGAAGATCTCGTCGGCCGTTCCCTGTTCGCAGATGGAACCCGCGTACATGACGACGACCTCGTCGCAGAGCTGGGCGACGACACCCAGGTCGTGGGTGATCATGATGATCGCCATGCCCATCTCCTTCTGGATATCCTTCATGAGTTCCAGGATGCCGGCCTGGATGGTGACGTCCAGGGCGGTCGTCGGCTCGTCGGCGATCAGAATGTCGGGCTCGCAGGCCAGGGCCATGGCGATCATGACCCTCTGCCGCATGCCGCCGGAGAACTCAAACGGGTACTGCTTCATGCGCTTTTCAGGCTCGTTGACATTGACCAGGCGGAGCATCTCCACCGCCCTGTCCCAGGCCTGCTGCTTGTTGCGGTTCGTGTGGAGCAGGATCGCCTCCATCAGCTGATGCCCGATCGTGTAGGTCGGGTTCAGGCTGGTCATGGGATCCTGGAAAATGATCGAGATCTTGTTGCCGCGGATGGTCTTCATGACCTTTTCGTCAGCTCCGACCAGCTCCTGTCCGTCGAATTTGATCGAGCCGGACACGATCCTGCCGGTCGATGCCAGGATCTGCATGATCGAGTAGGCCGTGACCGATTTGCCGGATCCGGACTCACCGACGATGCCCAGGACCTTTCCGCGTTCCAGATTAAAAGAAACACCGTTTACCGCACGCACTTCACCGGCATCGGTGAAAAAGGATGTGTGCAGGTCTTTTACTTCCAGTAGTGCCATTATTTTTCCCTCATATATACTTTAGCAATTCAGTACCTCGCGCAAATAACTGTTGTGCAGGGGCCGGCGCCGGCATCTCGTGATGTCAGGCATTTTTTTCATTTCCGGCAGAAGGAGCTCCGGACGAGCTGTCCGTTGAGCTGATCCGGCACAGCAGCCGCAGGCTACTGAATGATTTATCCATTCAGCTTCGGGTCGAATGCGTCGCGCAGGCCGTCGCCGAAGAGGTTCAGGGAAAGCACGATGAGCGAGATCACGATGGCCGGGATGACCAGACGGTAGGGGTAGGACTTGAGGCCGTTCAGGGCATCGGAGGCCAGGGAGCCCAGCGAGGGCATGGGGGCGTTGACGCCCAGGCCCAGGAAGGACAGATAGCTCTCGGTGAAGATCGCGTTCGGAATCTGCAGGGCCGTCGAGATGACGATGACCGAGATCGAGTTGGGGATCAGGTGCTTGGTGATGACCCAGCCGGCCTTGGCGCCGGAGGCCTGGGCCGCCAGGACATATTCCTGTTCGCGCAGGGAGAGGATCTGGCCGCGGATCAGGCGGGACATGGAGACCCAGTAGAGCAGCGCGAAGATGATGAACAGGGAAATGATGTTGGAGCCGATCTTCTCCATGACGGTTCCCTCCATGGCCTTGCCCAGCGGCTCACGCAGGACGGATGCCAGCAGGATGACCATCAGCATGTCCGGCAATGAATAGATGACATCGACGATCCTCATGATGATGATATCGACCATGCCGCCGGCGTAGCCCGCGACAGATCCGACCAGGAGGCCGATGACCAGCACGATGATACTGGCAAAAAAGCCGACGGCCAGGGAGATGCGGGTGCCGTAGACGACGCGGATGAAGTAGTCACGGCCCGAGGAGTCGGTTCCGAAGACGTGGGGGAAGACGCTCTCACCGGCTTCGATCCTGGCCTTCTCCGACGTGGAATACTGGAAAGGCTTCAGATTGTTAAAGGAAGAATCAACCGGCTGGCCTGGTGTGACACCCAGCATGGCCTCGTACTTGTAGGGCCAGAAAATGGGGATCAGGATTGACGAGAGCGTGATCAGAATGATGATGATAAAGCTCGCCATGGCGACCTTGTTCTTTTTCAGACGTCTCACACCGTCCTGGAAGGCGGTCGTGGACGGCCGCATCTTGACCATATATTCTTTTTCCTGTTCGCTTGCGGGCAGCAGATCGTCCACGTTGATCTGCATGCTCAGCTTTTTCAGATTGCTGTCCATGTTTTTCTCCATATCTTATTCCAGTGTGATGCGGGGATCGACGACCTTGTAGAGGATGTCGCTGACCAGGTTCATGACGACGATCAGGGTCGCCAGAACGATGGTGGTGCCCATGATCATCATGTAGTCACGGTTGATGATGCTGCTGACGAAGGCTCTGCCGATGCCGGGCACCGCAAAGATCTGCTCAACGACCAGGGAGCCGGTGACGATGTAGGCCAGCATGGGGCCGAAATAGGTGATGACCGGGATCAGGGAGTTTTTCAGCGCGTGGCCGAAAATGATCTTGCCCGCGGGAACGCCCTTGGCCTTGGCGGTCCGGATGTAGTCCTGGCCCAGGACGTCCAGCATGGAGGACCTGGTCAGACGGGTGATATAGGCCATCGGATAGAGCATCAGGGTGATGATCGGCAGGATCAGGCCGCCGGACGCCGCGCCGTTGGCCGGCAGCACCTGGAGCTTGATGGCAAAGACAACCAGCAGGAGCGAACCCATGATAAAGGACGGCATGGAGACGAAGGCGGTCGTCAGGACCATGATGATGCGGTCCAGGATCGTGTTCCTCCGCAGGGCGGCACCCGCCCCGAGCACGACGCCGAAGATCAGCGCCAGGAAAGCGGCGATGACGCCGAGCTTGGCACTGGTCTTGAGGCCGTCGCCCATGATGTCGATGACCATGCGTCCCCTCTGCTTCAGCGAGGGGCCGAAGCGGAAGTGGATGACATCATTGAGATAGGTGAAATACTGGGTGCTCAGAGGCTTGTCGAGACCGTATTTGGCCTCCAGCGCCTCCTGGGCTGCCTTGGAGATCGCCTTCTCACCGACGAAGGGGCCGCCGGGCACTGCGTGCATGATGAAAAAGGTCAGCGTAAATACGACCCACACCGTAAAAATGGCGAGGATCACGCGTTTGATGATGTAACTGATTGTCTTGGGATTCATAAGAAAAAATCTCCGTTCCGGAGCGCTTTTTTCGCGCGGCGGACGAAGAAGAACGTGACGGGTGCCGGCGGGCTCTCCTGTGCTTTTCACAACAGTTCCGCTCCGGCATCAAAAGATGCGAATGCATGATGAACAGTGTCGGGGTCGGCAGAGACATTCTACTTCGTCAGGACTGCTGCGACGCTCCGCGCACCAGCCATCCTGCGCTTTTGTGAATAATATTGATTGTAAAACCGTGCATCTGTATTCCCGGGATTCTGTTGATTTTGTTGAATTTCTTAATTCGTTTCAAACAGTTCGCAAGCAAAATGTATATGCACGGAGTTTATTATATACCAATATTACGACAACTTCAACACAGGAAAGCCAGAATGGAGCCCCGCAGCCTTCTCCCGGCTCATCCGGGCACCATGGAGAGGGACCACGGGGACGGTTCTCTGGCTCCTTGTCGCCAGGAAGGCCGGAGCCGGGAGCCAAAGGGACGGTTCTCCGGCTCCTCGTGGTCTCCCGCTGTCGGTGAATCGGGCAGGACCGGAGAACCGTCCCCGTGGTCCCTCCCGGACAGCGCAAAAAGACGTATCTCCGCGGTACAAAATGTACCGCGGAGATACGTCCCAAGTGATTCATGTTCAAAAGTACCGACCGGATCCGTCCCTGCTGGTCCCGGGCGGTTTCCCGCGGATCCTTTACTCTGTAAACAGGGCTGTGGAGTAATATCTGTCGCCGCTGTCGGGCAGGAGGGCGACGATGACCTTGCCCTTGTTCTCCGGGCGCTTCGCCAGGGCGATGGCGCCGGACAGGGCCGCGCCAGAGGAAATGCCGACGGAGATGCCTTCCTTCCTGGCCAGGAGCTTGGCAGCCGCGAAGGACTCATCGCCGGTGGCCTTGTAGACCTCGTCGTAAACCTTGGTGTTGAGGACATCCGGTACGAAGCCGGCGCCGATACCCTGGATCTTGTGGGCTCCCGCACGTCCCTCGGAGAGGACGGGGGAATCCTCGGGCTCAAGGGCGACGATCTTCACATCGGGATTCTTCTCCTTGAGGTATTCGCCGGTGCCGGTCAGGGTGCCGCCTGTGCCGACGCCTGCGATAAAGATGTCTACCTTGCCGTCGGTGTCGTTCCAGATCTCGGGGCCCGTGGTCGCCTTGTGCATGGCGGGGTTGGCGGGGTTGACGAACTGTCCGGGGATATAGCCGCCGGGAATCTCATTTGCCAGCTCCTCCGCCTTGGCGATGGCGCCCTTCATGCCCTTCGCGCCCTCGGTCAGGACGATCTCGGCGCCGTAGGCCTTGAGGATGTTGCGGCGCTCCACGCTCATGGTCTCGGGCATGGTCAGAATGATGCGGTAGCCCTTAGCGGCGGCGATGGAGGCCAGGCCGATTCCGGTGTTGCCGGATGTGGGCTCGATGATGACGGAACCCTCCTTCAGCAGGCCCTTCTCCTCCGCGTCCTCGATCATGGCCTTGGCGATCCTGTCCTTGACGCTGCCTGCGGGGTTGAAGTACTCGAGCTTGACCAGGACAGTCGCCTCCAGGCCCAGCTCCTTTTCAATATTGACGACCTCGACGAGAGGTGTATTTCCGATCAGTCCCAGTGTTCCTTTATAGATGTTTGACATTTTGTTCCTTCCTTTCCAGTATTCTCAACCGCCCTGTATGGCGGGTTATCTTTCTTTACTATTATACTCATTCTTTCCGAAGAAAAAAGAGTCACGGCTCACTGCAGTGCCGCAAAGCCCTTTTCCAGGTCGGCGATGATGTCGTCGATGTGCTCGGTGCCGATGGAGAGACGGATCGTGTTGGCATGGATGCCCTGATCCACGAGCTCCGCGGGCGAGAGCTGGGAGTGGGTGGTGGAGGCCGGGTGGATCACCAGGCTCTTGACGTCCGCCACGTTGGCCAGGAGCGAGAAGATCTCCAGGTGATCAATGAAATCCCAGGCTTCCTTCTGGCAGCCCTTGATCTCAAAGGTAAAGATGGACGCCCCGCCGTTGGGGAAGTATTTTTCATAGAGGGCGTGGTCCGGATGGTCCGGAAGGGAGGGATGGTTGACCTTTTCCACGAGCGGGTGCTTACTGAGGTATTCAACGACCTTCTTCGTGTTCTCCGCATGGCGCTCCAGGCGCAGGGAGAGAGTCTCCACGCCCTGCAGGAGCAGGAAGGCGTTGAAGGGCGAGATGGCCGCACCCGTGTCGCGGAGCAGGATGGCCCGGATATAGGTCACGAAGGCCGCGGGGCCGACCGCGTCGTAGAAGGAAATGCCGTGATAGCTGGGATTGGGATCTGCGATCTGCGGGAACTTCCCGCCGGCCTTCCAGTCGAATTTGCCGGACTCGACGATGATGCCGCCCAGGGTCGTGCCGTGGCCGCCGATGAACTTGGTCGCCGAGTGGACCACAATGTCCGCGCCGTGCTCGATGGGCCGGATCAGATAGGGGGTCCCGAAGGTGTTGTCGATGACCAGGGGCAGGCCGTGTCTGTGGGCGATCTCCGCGATCGCGTCGATGTCCGGGATATCGCTGTTGGGGTTGCCCAGCGTCTCCAGATAGATGGCGCGCGTGTTGTCCTGGATGGCGCCCTCGACCTCCTCCAGATTGTGGGCGTCGACGAAGGTCGTCGTCACGCCGAACTGGGGCAGGGTATGGGAAAGAAGGTTGAAACTGCCTCCGTAGATGGTCTTCTGGGCTACAATATGTCCGCCGTTGGCAGCCAGGGCCTGGATCGTGTAGGTGATCGCCGCCGCGCCGGAGGCCACGGCCAGAGCCGCGCTGCCGCCCTCGAGCGCTGCCAGCCTCTTTTCCAGGACATCCTGGGTCGAATTGGTCAGGCGCCCGTAGATATTGCCGGGATCCGCGAGCCCGAAGCGGTCTGCCGCGTGCTGACTGTTGTGGAAGACATAGGACGTGGTCTGATAGATCGGGACGGCGCGGGAATCGGTCGCCGGGTCCGCCTGTTCCTGGCCTACGTGCAGCTGAAGGGTCTCAAATCTGTATTCGCTCATTTTTAATCTCCATTTCGTATTAATCTTTTTCGCCCTCAATACTTGTTTTGCGCCTGATGCTTTTTTGTGCTTTATACTTTTTGTGCGCAATCCTTCCTCGCACTTGGTATTTTCAGCACGCAGCAGCATTTTTATACAATTAATGATTGAAAGCGGGTAATGCATAGGGTATCTTCGGCGGTTGGGGGTGCATCTGTTATTACCTCTGCCCAGCCGCCTCTCTACAAATACACAAATCGATGCATCGCATTCGGAAATACGAAACGGGATTTCTCATCGCCTTGAAAAAAGTGTTCATGATACCTGCCTGTATAACGGTTCCGATCCTTGAGCACTCCTGGCCCATAGGTCGGGGACTGTCCTGTATGTGCGATTTCCAGATGCCATTTCGAGATGCCGTGCAGAGCTTTTTCAAAGTGAATGCCTCTTGCTCACTTCCACGCAGAACAACATCCGTTGTCGCAATATTGTATTAATCCTCGATCTCGTGCGGGTCGCGCGCAGGCTTTTTGACAAAGTCCGCCGGCCTCTTCTCAGGAAACTTCGTGTAATAGTCCTCGAGGGCTGACTGAATGGCCTCTTCCGCCAGGACTGAACAGTGGAGCTTGTAGGCCGGCAGGCCGTCAAGCGCCTCCGTCACGGCCTTGTTGGTCAGGTTCATGGCCTCGCTCAGGGGCTTGCCCTTGATGAGCTCCGTCGCCATGGAACTGGAGGCAATCGCGCTGCCGCAGCCGAATGTTTCGAACTTGACGTCCTCGACAATGTCGTCCTCGATCTTGAGATACATCTTCATGATATCGCCGCACTTGGCGTTGCCGACCTCTCCGACCGCGTTCGCGTCCTCGATGACGCCGACATTGCGGGGATTGCGGAAATGATCCATTACCTTCTCACTGTAGAGTGCCATGATAACCTCCTGGTTTATTTAATATCCTTTGTATGTCCTTTTTATATCCCGGCTTCTTCCATACCCGGGCTGAAATTTGCTTTTTCTTTATCAATCTTTCCGACCTGGTCGGAGAATGTTTATTGTCAAAAGTCGGCAAACAGGACGGTTCCTGTAAAAAAGACCACCTGGATCCCTCCCTGACGGTTCGTCCCTGACGATTCTGTCTCCGACCTGTAAAAGACCACCTGGATCCGTCCCTGACGGTTCACTGACGCTTCACTCACGGCAGGATGAATGGGGTCTTTCCTGCCATGAGGTCTCTCCAGACGGGGGAGAAGCTGCGGAGGTACTCGACGACCTCCTTTACGGACTGGACGATGTAGTCGACCTCTTCCTCTGTGATCTCCTCTCCCAGGCTGAGGCGGAGGGATCCGTGGGCGACGTCGTGGACGCGGCCGATGGCGAGGAGGACGTGGCTGGGATCGAGGGATCCGGAGGTGCAGGCGCTCCCGGAGGATGCGCTGATGCCCTTGTCGTCCAACAGGAGCAGGAGGGATTCTCCCTCGATGCCCTCAAAGCAGAAGTTGACGTTGCCGGGGAGGCGTTTGTGCGCGTCGCCGTTGAGGGCGGAGTGGGGAATTTCCGAGAGGCCCTTGATCAGCCGGTCCCGGAGTGCTGTCTGGTGGGCAGCATTCTGTTCCAGGTTTGCCGCCGCCTCCTGGAGGGCCGCCGCCATGGACATGATGCCCGGCACGTTCTCGGTGCCGGCGCGCTTGCCCTTCTCCTGGGCGCCTCCCTCGATCAGGTTGGTGAGGGCAATGCCCTTCCTGGCATAGAGGAAGCCGACGCCCTTTGGCCCGTGGAACTTGTGGCCCGAAGCAGACAGCATGTCGATCTGCATTGCCTTGACATCGATGGGCAGGTGTCCCACCGCCTGCACTGCGTCGGTGTGGAAGAGGACGCCGTGCTTATGACATACCTCTCCGATCTCCGCGATGGGCTGGATCGTCCCGATCTCGTTGTTGGCGGTCATGATCGATACCAGACAGGTGTCCTCGCGAATGGCTGCCTCCAGCTCATCGACCCGGACCAGGCCGTCCTCATGGACAGGCAGCAGGGTCACTTCAAAGCCTTCCTTCTCCAGACGCTGCAGCGTGTGCAGAATGGCGTGATGCTCGAAGGCCGAGGAAATGATGTGCTTTTTTCCTTTCCTCTTCCCGATCTCCGCCGCAGACCGCAGTGCCTGGTTGTCGGCCTCGCTCCCGCCGGAGGTAAACAGGATCTCCTTCGGATCCGCGTTGATGACTGCCGCCACCTTCTCTCGGGCCTCCTCCAGAGCTTCCTTCGCCTCCTGTCCGATCGAATAAAGGCTGGAAGGATTCCCGTAGACATTCTCCATATAGGGAATCATGGCATCGATCGCCGTTCTGCTCATTCTTGTTGTCGCCGCATTGTCTGCATAGATTTTCATGCTGAACTCCTTTGTTAGCTCTATATCTGTTCTTTGTCTGAGAGTTGTCTGCTTTCCGCTTCTCTCTGAGATGGACCGGGTTTCTCTTGAGTCGTTTTCCGGTTCTTCACTGTATGAACCGGTTCTCCCGGTGAATGAACCGGTTTTTTCTTCATTTGTTTTGTTTTTCCAATCAACTCGAGCAACTGTGGAGATTATAATTCCTTTAACCTACTATGTCAATAGGTTATATAATGCTTTTTTCTTTCCCTTTATCAGAAAGGTTCCTGAAAGGTTTTTCGAACCTTTCTTTACTTTCTTTACACTATTTGAAAAAAATTTTCGGATTATTTTCGGAATATGCCATGCCTGCCACAGCGCGCAAACCGATCCGCTGAAAAAAATACCAGCCTGCCGGTTGTTGCGGCAATTGGAGCCTTCAGCATGTCGTTTTTAAACCGTTTCTTCTTACGATACATCAGGTTAATCATTATAAAACAAATTATAAATTAATTTGAAATCACTTAGTTGACAAAGCCGGCTCTCAGATATATAATAGCAATATCAAACATTCGTTCTGCTTGTCTGGATAGCGTAAAGCGGAAAGGTGATGACTGCTATGACGATCGAGGAAATGAAGAAGAGAAAGATTGAGCGCGGACTTTCCAACAAACAGCTGGCCGAACTGTCCGGTGTGCCTCTGGGCACCCTTCAGAGGATCCTTGCAGGAAAGACAAAGGCGCCGCGGCGCGATACAGTGGAGGCTCTTACAAGAGCACTGGATACTCCTGCTCCGGAGCAGACAGGCAGCGGGGCTGCCGGCAACGGCATGAACAGATACCAGCCTTATAAAAACCAGTCTTACAAATACCAGCCCGGTCCGGAAACAGCCAAACCGGCAGCAAGTCCAGCGAATACCGCCTCAGGCGATTATATCCTCCCGCACTCTGCGGACATTCAGTATGTACGTGAGACAGCGCCTCAGTACGGCCGCCGCATCTTCACGCTCAAAGACTATCTGGCCCTTCCCGATGATCAGCGTGTCGAGCTGATCGATGGGGTCTTCTATGACATGGCCGGCCCCACAACACTCCACCAGATGATTGTCTTTCAGATTCAGAGAAGTCTGTGGGATCATGTTGAAAAAGGCAAAGGCCCCTGCATTCCGCTGGCTTCTCCAGTTGACGTTGTCCTGGACAATGACCAGTATACGGTCGTCCAGCCCGACGTTCTGGTCGTATGTGACAGGGAGAAATTTCGCGATGGCAGGGTCTATGGAGCTCCGGACCTTGTCGTCGAGGTTCTCTCCCCCTCCACCCGGAGAAAGGACATCACTCTCAAGCTCTACAAGTATACCGAAGCAGGTGTGCGTGAATACTGGATCGTAGATCCCCCCGCCAGGCAGATCATCGTATTTGACCTGGAGCACGACGGGCCAATCGCAGTCTACGGCGGGCCTCACGGAGCCGGCCTGAAGGTTCCGGTCTCAATATGGAATAAAGAGCATATAGTCGATTTCGAACCAATCTTCTCATTCGCGGAAGTACTCGAGAAGTGAATGGAGAAGGAGCCGGTATCCGCTTACAGCAAAACAACAAAATACCTATGCGACCATTTGGGGATCCCTTCTGTCAGCCATAACCCGACTACTCCAGCCTGCGATTTTTGGATTCCTTCTTGATTTGCCTATTTGCCCACAGTATAATAGGATAAAACAATTTTTCAGGGAGGATGACACTATGATCTCAACAAAAGGACGATATGCGCTCCGTGTCATGATCGATCTGGCTGAAAATGATGACGGGAAATATATTCCGCTGAAAGAAGTGGCTGACCGGCAGGGAATCTCCAAAAAATATCTGGAGATCATCGTCAAGGACCTGGTGAAGGGGAAGCTTGTCAGCGGTGCCAGCGGCAAGGGCGGCGGCTACAAACTGTGCCGGAAACCGGAGGACTACACGGTGGGAGAGATCCTGGATCTGACGGAGAGCTCCTCCATGACGACCGTCGCCTGCCTGGCGGAAAATGCCGAAAAGTGCCCGCGGGCAGCTGCCTGCCAGACCCTGCCCATGTGGGCGGAGTTCGATCAGATGGTCCACGATTTCTTCTATGGCAAAAAGCTGAGCGACCTGCTCTGATCTTCCGGATGCGATTGGCGGAAGCCAAAGAGTCTTCTCCGTTTCTCCGGATATAGTTTCTGACGCAAAACACAAAACACAAAAGACAGACAGATGAAATGACATCCACCCCGTTTCCGGGTGTCAGTTGTCTTCTCATCTGCCTGTCATGAAAGGACACATGATTTCTGTCATGCAAAATCTTGTGGAATCATGTGGAAGCGGCGGCTGTCTTTCCGCCGCACCTCAAAGATTTCTTATTTACAGTTTTTTCTTTTTACTGTTTCTGTCTTCCGGGATTCTTTCTATCTTACACGAGTGCTCCTTTTTTACCGGATCGTAGTTAATCCCAACCAGGAGAACCTCTCCGCCGTAATTTTGAAACAGCGCAGGATAGTTTCTGTCCCGGATCTGTTTGATGGCTCCCTCTGCCGACCGGTTCCATTTGAGTTCAACCAACAGAGCGGGCATAAGTGTTCTCTGACGGGGAATATACACAACATCTGCAATTCCATGCCCGCTGGGAAGTTCTTCCACCTTCATATATTTATCGATGGCTGCAATATAGGCAAACTTAATGACATATCTGAGGGCCTGCTCATCATTATAGAAGGTTGGGGCATACTCCATATCACGGACTTTGGTGATGGCACGTGCAACCGCTGCTTCATCGCCTCCAATCGTGTCTGCCAGCAGCTTTTCGGAATTCCGGATCAGTCTGATCCATCGGTTTCCCACATCCCTGCTTCCAAGAATCTGACGGAACTCGATCCGTATTTCTTCGTTGGGGATGCGGACAGTCCCTTCATTCTCATGGTAAGTCAAATACCCCAAGTGGATCAGCAGTGTGAGGACGTCATCCTTGTTTTTAAATGTCTCGAGATCATTTTCAAACGAATCTGTATTGACTTCGATCTCTTCACCTGCGATCAGTCGCGCCACAACTTCCTGCAATCCATCAAAGTCCATATTGATGTAGGTCAGAAGGGATTCCGCAGCTGATGTCTTCTGCCAGTAGGAACGGCATTTTTTGTTATGGACCGCACGCATCACAGAAAAAGGATTGTAGACAGGCCCGCATTCAGGAAATTCATACCCGTCATACCAGGATCTGAGTTCCTCATAATCTATATCTTCTCTGTCGCACAGGCTGATCACTTCAGATTCTGTAAAGCCTGTATATGGAGCAAAATCGCCGGGATATAAAATCGGGTATTCTATAAAATCAGAGATTGCCGACTGTGATCCATCCTTTTTGATGGGGAGAATGCCCGTCATATAGGCTGCGGCCACTGCTTTGGGTGTGAAGTTTCCGTTTTTGAACCACGACCGCAAAAGATTCAGAAAAGCCTTTTGAGTTACACGATCTCCGGCAGCCTCTCGAATCACCGCATCCCACTCGTCAATGATAAATACAAACTGCCGCCCGGTCTTCTGCGCACAGGCAAGAATGCAGTCAGAGACGTCACGCATCTTTTCAAGTTCCGGATAATCCTGCACAAGATCTGAACGGATTTCATCCATAATTCGGACCGTGACATCTGAAACAGCAAGGTGTTCCCTGTTTAGATCTGAAAGGAATCCGGAAATATCAAGATAGATCACCTGATATTTGTTCAGATGTTTTTCGAAATCCGGCTTCAGGGAAATATCCATGTTCCGGAATAGGTCATGTGAATCACAACTGCAGTCGTAGTAGGCGCACAGCATCTGGGCTGCATAGGATTTGCCGAAGCGGCGAGGCCTGCTGACACAGGTGAGCTTGGTATTGGTCCCAATCGTCCGGTTGATCAGCTCGATCATGGCCGTCTTATCTATGTAGTTGGACCTTGCAATCTCGGCAAACGCCTCATTTCCCGGATTGAGATACTTTCCCACTTTTCTCTCCTCCTGCAGCAAAAAGAAATGATCAATACCAGTTCTGAAAAGAGTCTTTCCGCTCTGATTATAGCACAGCTCCGTCAGCTGCGGAAATGCAGTGTCACACTCAAAGCAGAAGCGAAACAACACATAAAAAGACACCCGGTCCGAAGACCGGATGCCTTTTTATATAAGGGATAAAAAATGAGTTTGTCTGTTTATATGCGCCTGCGCAGCTGCAGCTGCGCAGACATAAACGATTTAGCTGAAACAGCTGTCAACAGCTGTCAGATCAGTCCCAGAGAGCCTTGTACATCGCAACGATCTCTTCCTTGGTCGCGATGCGCTGTGTGGTCTGAGGGCTGCCGCTGGCCAGAGCATCGTCAGCCATCTTGTCGATCGCTGCGAAGAATTTCTCTCTGTCAACGCCGAACTTCTCGAGGGTAGGGATCTCGAGCTCGTCGACCATGTCCATAACTCTCTTCTGGAAAGCAAGAGCTGCGGTCTTGTCGTCGTCCGCCTCGGTTGCAACGCCGATGGCTCTGCCGAGGGTTCCGAAACGCTCATAGGTGCCGGGAACCATGAAGGGCAGGCAGACCTTGATCAGCATGGAGTTCGCGGTTCCGTGAGGAACGTGGAACAGAGCGCCGATGGGGCGGCTCATGCCGTGGATCAGGGTCGTGGAGGAGTTGGTGAAGCAGATGCCGGCCTCGAGGGCTGCGATGGACATCTGGACTCTCGCTTCCATATTTGTGCCGTCGTGATAGCAGGTGGGCAGATTTGCGCAGATGCGCTTGACTGCGGACAGGCCGAAGGTATCGGACAGAGGCTGGGCCTTTCTGGAGGTGTAACCCTCGAAGCAGTGGCACAGAGCGTCAAGGCCGGTGTTGGCAGTGACGAACTTGGGAGCTGTCATGGTGAACTGAGGATCGATGACTGCGAGAACGGGAACGATGCTCTTGCCGATCAGGTTCATCTTGACCTGCTTCTCAGTGTCAGCGATGATGGTGGTCTGTGTTGCCTCGGAGCCGGTGCCTGCGGTTGTGGGGATCGCGCACATGGGAGCTACGTCGACCTCGAGGGGCTTGCCCATGTAGTCAGCGATCTTGCCGCCGCCTGCTGCCACGACTGCGCATGCCTTCATGGTGTCGATGCAGCTGCCGCCGCCCAGAGCGACCATGAAGTCACAGCCTTCTGCCTTGTACATCTCGACAGCAGCCTCGACCATCTTGTCGGTGGGCTCGCCGGTGATGTCGGAGAAGATCGCGTAAGCCATGCCCTGGCTCTTGAACATATCCTCAACCTTGCCTGCGTTGCCGAGCTGGATCATCATGGGATCGGTGACCAGAAGGGCCTTCTTGCCGAGTGCGCAGATGGAGGCAGCTGCCTCAGTCAGGGAATTCTCACCAGTGTAAATCTGAGAAGGAATAACAAAGTTTCTTGCCATTATAAAGTTCTCCTTTCGAAGCGCCTTTACCGGCGCCCCTCGCGTCCTGTTTTATCCCGGCATGCCGGAGAAGTGATATGTTTTCCCCGGCATGCGATTTATTTAAATTTTCTTTCAAGTTCCGGATGAAAGACCTGTATGCTCTGCGATGTACTATTCCGGATGAAAGACCGGTGTGCTCCGCGTTGTGCTTTTTACAAATTAAAGACCGGTGTGCTCCGCGATGTACTTTCTTGCCTTCAGGGCATACTCGAACGGATTCGCCAGTGCGGGATCCTGCTCTGCCTCGACGACGACCCAGCCTTCGTAATCCGCATCCTGGATGATCTTGAAGATGGGCTCGAAATCGACATCACCGTCGCCGGGAACCGTGAAGGTACCCTTGCGGACGCCTTCGAGGAAGCTCCACTTGTTGGCGCGGGCCTCAGCGACGACATTGCGGCGAAGGTCCTTGAGGTGGATGTGGCGTGTGCGGTTGATGTACTTGCCAAGGACCTTGACGGGGTCAATGTCCGCATAGCTGCAATGGCCGCTGTCGAACAGAAGGTATACATAGTTGGGATCCACCATATCCATGAAGCGGTCGATCTCTTCCTCGGTCTGGACAACAGTGCCCATGTGGTGATGGAAGGTGAGGGTCATGTCCATGTCCTTCGCGACTCTGCCGAGTTTGCTCAGGCCCTTGGTCAGGGTCTCCCACTCGTCGTCGTTCATGACATACTTGCCCTCAAGGATGGGCTGGGGCTTGCCCTGGATGCTGTAGCTCTGTTCGGAAGCGCCGATGACGCGGGCGCCGACATAGTGCAGGAACTCGCACTGCTTGACGAAAGCCTTCTCGACTTCCTCGTAGGGCTGTGTCAGCAGGAAGGAAGAGAACCACTGGTTGCAGATGACCATGCCGCGAAGGTCCAGAGCCTTCTTGAGCTCTTCCTTGTCGGTCGGATAGTGGCTGCCGACTTCGCTTCCCTTGAAGCCTGCGAGTGCCATCTCGCTGATGGTCTGCTGGAAGGTGTTCTCCTTGCCCAGCTCAGGCATATCGTCGTTGGTCCAGCCGATGGGGGCGATACCCAGTTTCACCTTATCTTTGTTCAGAATTGCCATGCTACCCTCCTTAAATAATGATATTTGTATTTACCAGGGCTGGTTCACGATCTTGGCATCGTGCAGCCATACATAGGCGTCGTCCTCGCAGCGGTCCGTCTGCAGCCAGGGGTTGCCGGGCAGATGACGGATCATCCAGCATGTGTACATCAGATAGCCGGGGGCTGCGGACTGGGGATGGAGCCTGCCGCCGGGGATGGCGGAGAAGCTGTTGTCCACGCTCTTGAAGACATCGTCGCCGACGAAGCTGGCG
>OCTW011204367.1_pt1 | contig 16519 bp, 13 predicted proteins | sample 1539671 | NCBI WGS metagenome assembly OCTW01 (sample SAMN02144230, study PRJEB22623) | gut metagenome | biome: sheep rumen | host: Ovis aries | place: New Zealand
ATAAGCGCAGCATCAAAGAAGCGTTGATGGATCAAAAGGTCGTTGCAGGCATCGGAAATATCTACTGCGCAGAAGCGCTTTTCGATACACGGGTCGCCCCTTTTACGGAAGCCCGCAAAGTCGATGAGGGTACTTTAGCCTATATTCTTGATTGCAATTCGAAGCGCATGAACCAAGCAATTCAAGATGGCTTAAAGGTTATTGATGACCCCCACTTTATCCTGAAAGATGGCTGGATGGATATCTCCATGCACGTCTATCAAAAACACAATACGCCCTGCCCTAGATGTGGCGCTCCGATCAAACGCGTTTTAATCAATCAAAGAGGAACTTATTATTGCTCTTGCTGCCAACGCCCTCATAAAGGTCCTTATGTCGTCGCGGTCACTGGCAGAATCCATTCTGGCAAATCGACGGTGTCAAAGATGCTCGTTGACGATGGCTATATTCTTTTTGACTGCGACGTTGTTGCCCATGATTTTTATCAAACTGAATCTGGCAAAGCGGCAGTGAAAAAACTCTTTGGAGATGCCGCGCTTTCTAACGACCAAGTTCAGATTCCTTATATAAGAGAAGCGCTTAAAAACAATCCAAAACTCATAAAAACCTTGCAAAAGTCCGTTCATTCATTTGTTAGGCATCAGGCAAAAGCCCTACTTTCTTCTTTAGGTGAAAACGACCGTGTCGTCATTGACGTACCGCTTTTACTAGACGGGAAGATGCAAGGTCTATGCGACTATATCATCCTCGTTGATTCAAATGAATCAGCAAGAAGACAACGCCTATTAAACGAAGGTAGAGACGCGGATGGACTGCTTTCCATCAACGCCCACTACCCCTATAAAGAAACAAAAGCCATCGCGGATGCACTCATCCATAACGATGGCTCAATCGAAGAGTTAAGACGTAGCGTCGAAGCTTTGTTCAGATTCCGTAACCAATCATCTGCGCGATAAGAAGCAATAATATCGATCCGGCTACAGACAGATAACAAATCAGGTCTACTTTTGACATGCGGAAGCTATGTCTCCACAAAGCAAGAATCATGAAATACGCAACCGCATAAAGGATGTAGAGGAAGAACGGCAATACCACGATGGCGAGAATAAAAGTGTAATTTGAGAGAGTGTTGACGGAACCAACCACCGTGAAGAGGAAACCGATGCAAATGGCCGCACCATGAGGAATCAAATGGATGGCTGGATGGATTGGCTTTCTCGAATTCGCATATTCACCACTAGGATCTTTGAGGAACATGCTTCCCAAACAACACCCTGCCCCACTAGCAAGAGATAAGAAGGCACCAAGGCCAACGTTAACGATATAGGCCATCTCAAATTCCTGTCCATTCGCAAAGGAAGGAATGATGATTCCAATAAGCAGAGAAATCAGTCCCACGTTGCTTAGAGAATAATTCAGGCCATAGGCAATGTAACTGCCGGTAGTTCTTGTCAGTGACATCAGATAAAGATATGGGGCGATGAAAAGCAAGGCTAAGAAGATATTCCCGAAGATCATCAAGCAGATTTGATCAAAGACATAATTGCCTAAGCTTGCAAGGAATGTATTGATGAAGAACTGGCCTAGTAGGATGACCAAAACAATCAAATAGACGATGAAGAAGAAACCGAAATTGATATTCAATCGGTAGATGTTTCCATCGCCGTTGTATCTGCCGGGAACACCTTGAGCTACTTCCGGAGTAGCAAGGAAACGAAGCAGATAAACCACCGCGCCGATGATAAATCCACCGGTATAGGCGATCAAGAGCATCGCCATCGCGATAAGAATATGGATTCGGCGGATCATTCTAGAGTCGATGCCAGCTTGATAATAGGTATCGACGCTTCTTTTCTTGGTGCGATAAGAATTGATAAACATCGGGAAAACGAAACAGAAGCCAAGACCAATGACAAGCGAAACAATCGCATAGGTCATATAGACACCTTGTTCGTTGGAATTCATGAGATAGCCTTCATAGGTCGTCGAGAGGCCAAGCCCAGAATAACTAAGAGTCACGGCAAACAAAATGGAAGCCACTAAAAGCAAAGGCCACCACTTACGGAATGTGTAAGTTGCATAATGTCGTAGCATATCAGTTGCCTCCTTTCTGCTGTTGATTGGCAAGGAGCATCTCAAGCATCACGATTTCATCTGGATCAAGTGGGACAGATTCTAAGAACATGGTTTGGAATTTGGCTTTGATTTGTTCCTCCAGTTCATGCCCGCCGATCAAAACCATATGGGTGACGGAACCGATTTTGCGGAAAGAAATCACTGCAAAACCCGCTTGTTTTAAATCTTCTTCCTTCACGTCGCTTTGGAAAGCAGCCTGGAGTTTGATGAACTCATGACCCATGTCGTCATTCTTCTCTTCTTTAGCAAGTCTTCCGCTAGAGATAATGACAAAGCGGTCCACAAGGCGTTGAAGCGCGAAGATATTATGGGAGGAAATGACGATGACTTTCCCTTTTTCTCTTGCGGCGATGATTTCACCTTTGATGGCATCAATGACGATAGGGTCTAATCCATCAAAAGCTTCATCGAGCAACAAATAATCGGCTTTCACCGACAAGGCCAAGGCGACAAACATTTGTCTTCTCATACCTTTGGAGAATGAGGTGACGGCCTTGCCTCTTGGAAGCTTGAAAGTGTTGATTAAGCGGTCAAACTCAGCCGTGTCGATATTGAATAGACCCTTATAGAAATCAAGGGTTCCAGCGATGTTTGCGCCTCTAGGAGCAAACGGATCATCCGAGAGGAAAAAGACGTTTTTCTTCGCCGCGATCGAATCGCAAGGATTGCCATCGATCATCGCAGTGCCGCTATCTTGCTTATAAACGCCGGCAATGATTCGAAGCAATGTCGATTTGCCCGCACCATTTTGACCAACTAGGCCCGTAATTCCGGATTCAAAATTAACGGTTAGGTCATCAATCGCGCGGAGACGGTCGAATGATTTTACGAGATTGCAAATCTCAATCATGGATGCACCTCCTGAGTCATTTCATTTAAAGATTCGATGATATCTTCTTTGGAATACCCCTCTTGCAAAAGCGAGGATAAAACCGCATGCAATTGCCTGCTATCTTTCGTACACGCCTGGGCGACGAAATATCCTTTCTTCGGAAGAGAGGAAACAAGGCCTTCTTCTACTAAGATGGAATAGGCACGCACCACGGTGTTGGGATTGATTTTCTCCATCATCGCCACCTCGCGGACAGAAGGCAACGCTTGGCCCTCCTTCAAGACACCGCGGCTGATCAGCTTACGGAAGTAATCCGCCACCGTTTCGTAGATTGGTTTTTCCCCAGTGAATATCATGCTGTATTAACTGTATCACTTACATAGGAAATGCTTATAGAGGAAGTTATCTGTTTTTATACACTGTATAGTTTTCTAGTCAAATAAAAAACCTTGCATTGATGGCGGTTCTGCAGGGTTTTTATAAAATTAGGCGGGTTTTGCAGGGATTTAATAAACCGCAACACCTTCAAGTTTGATTTCTGATTCAGATTCATCTTCTAGCAAGCGCGCGAACTGTTTCGCTCTGGCTTCGCCGATCTTTGGCTTGTACATGGAAACAATTTCGCTGATAGAGAAATCGCTTGTGAACCATGTAGATAAATTGTTCTTTGCACGGTTAGACAATAATGGATAAAGAATGTTAGAAAAAACGAAATCAGATTTGAATTCATTGCCAAATTCATCAAGGACAAGCAATGGGCAATCAAAAAGTAATTGCATGTTCCGTTCGAATTTCGCCTTATCGTTGATGGCTTTGTCTTTCATGTTTTCGATAAGTTTCGCCGTTGAAGCAAAGCCAACCGGCGAATTCTTGACCGCGAATTCTTTCGCCATCATCGCAAGAATGAAGGTTTTTCCCATCTTGTGTTTTCCTGTTACATATAGCCAACGGGAGGATTCACCCGAAAGAATCTTTTTCAGTTGAATCATGAGAGCCCCTCTGGAATCGGAAACATCGATGGAGCGCATATCCTGATCCAACCATTCTTCCGGAAAATGACGAATAAAGAACATGGAGCGAGTGCGATCATGTTTTAGTTTTTTCTCACATGGTTCATAGAACCGCTGCAATTGGCCTTCCACGAACCCTAGTTTAAGGCGATAACATGGATAATCTTTGGGGCAAGCGTCTAAACCAGGGCATCTTTTGCAGGTTTTCATGTCTTCCTGCAAATCTAAAAGAGCGCCCAAATGGATTTTCACTTCATTGGTGCTCAACTCAAGGTCATCATGAATCACTTTATAGACGTCTTCATCCTCTTTAAGCGATTTTAAAGCAGCATCCTCAACTTCGAGAATGTCTTCGCCAAAAGCGAATTTAGGCGGGGTCAACTTCTTCATTTTTTATCTCCATAAAGTTCGTTCAGGAAGTCATCGAGTTCCTTATCGAGGTTAGATTCGACTTTTTCTTTCTCTTGCTGAGTTTCCGAATTCGTTTCATCAACTTCAACTACAGAGCGGGGTTTAGTTCCACCACTATTTTTGGAAGTCGCGAGCAACTTATCCATGGCGTCACGAGCAGTCTTGACGCCTTCGCGAACCAAATAGGCTCCAAGTTTCTCGCAATAGGCTGCGGATAACACATTATTGTTTTTCTGCAAAACATAATCAATAAGCGCATTGATGGCGGGATTCGGTAATCCAATTTCGGTAGAGAGAGAAGACACGATTTTGATGTCTGCTCTGGCTGGTTTTTTCATGCCTTGAAGCATTTGAAGGAACTGAATTGGGGCGGTTTCGTCCATTAATTTGATTTTTGCGGCCAAACTGGAAGAAGATGAAACTTCACTTTTGGGTCCTTTTTGCTGGGTCGTATAGGAGAATTTCATCGCTGAAATGCATTGCTTTTCAAGCATAGCAATGTCGATCTTCTGTCCACTTGGGCGGGCGTAATCGATGCATTTTGCAACAATTTTGGACATTGTTTCGCCATCAAAGGAATACAAAGAAGCATACTTTTCGATGAGTGATAGCTCCTTTTTGGAGATAACTTTCTCATGATAGCCCTGCTCCGCTAAACCATTTGCAAAAGCCGAGTAATCGAATGATGTGCGGATCTTGCCGGATTTATGCGGTATCGCTTTTAGAGATCCTTCGTTATAGACAGGGTCGGAGAAATCGGGATTGAAATATTCTGAGAAGCCGGAGGTGACTTCTTCAAACCCTTCTAATGGGGTCTCTAGATGGTAAGAGGCATATATTTTTTGTACTTCGTCTTCGCCAAGATATCTCCTTAATGTTCCAAGCAACAACGGGTTCTGGAAATAAGAAGATGGGTCTTTTGGGGCGTAAAGCCCATAAAGAAAGACCGCGACTTTATCTTTTTTCTGGTAATAAGTCTTCAAAAGCCCGACGGCCTCTAATGCTTCAACGCCCTTTCTGAATTGCCCGGAAGTGACTTGGAGTTTAGCGAAGAACGCATCATGTTTCTTTAATCCGCTGGTTTTGTTTTTGCTTTCTCTAACCATCGCGATGTAAATCGCCGAGGCAACAACACCGACAAGAGGCATATACAAATCGGCAAAAATACCGATGTCTTCATCGGAGATTACGGAGAAGGCTTTGGCCTCAAAATAATCTTCACTTCCTACCGGTCTCATACAACTTCAAATTATACTATGATGCGTTCTTTCTTCTACAAAAAGTTTCGTTATAATCGGCATTTTCAAGAGTTATCCACATTCGAAATTCCGATGTAAACACCCAAAAATTGACTTATCCACATTTTAACTTTTTCTTGAATGGGCATATTCACCCTTTTTAAATCTCAGTTTCAAAAGGATAGCAAAAAGCGAATTCGCAGGAGGAACGCGACAGGCCGCGGCCGGCGGTTGCGATTTACTTGCGAACTTTCGTTTTCGCTTTCGGAGCAAACCAAGTTCAACTCGTTCTCACACGCGTGTGAAAAAACGTTTATAATGTTTCCGAATATCGAGGTTTATTTACATATGATTCATAAAATTGGTGTTCTTACTTCAGGTGGCGATGCCCCTGGCATGAACTGCGCTATCCGTGCTGTTGTCCGTGCTGGTTTAGCACAAGGACTTGAAGTCTACGGGGTCGAAGATGGTTATAAAGGCCTAGTGGAAGATCGCATCTTCAAGATGGAGCGTGGCTCCGTCTCTGATATTGTTAACCGCGGCGGCACCGTGCTTTGCACCGCACGTCTACGCGAGTTCAAAGAGGAAGCCGTCAGGCAGAAAGCGGTCGATAACCTCCGCAGTCGCGGCATCGAAGCCCTCGTCGTCATCGGTGGCGACGGTTCTTATATGGGTGCGAAGAAGCTCACTGAAATGGGCATCAACTGCGTTGGTCTTCCAGGCACCATCGATAACGATATCGCCTCGACCGATTACACCATCGGATTCGATACTTGCTTGAACACCATCGTTGAGTGTGTCGATAAAATCAGAGATACCACATCCTCCCATCAGCGTTGCGCCATCATCGAAGTCATGGGTAATCACTGCGGTGACCTTGCCTTGTATTCTGGCATCGCCGAAGGTGCGGATATGATCATCACTCCAGACCACCCAATCCCAGAAAAAGAAATCATCACTTCCTTGAAACAACTTTATGACGCCAACAGAAAGCGCGCCATCATCATCGTTTCCGAGAAGATGTATCCGAATATCCACGACTTTGCCTTCCGCATCGGCGCGGAAACCGGGTTCGAAACCAAAGCCGAGGTCCTTGGCCGCATTCAGCGTGGCGGATCCCCGAGCGCATTCGACCGCGTCTTAGCGGCAAGAATGGGCGCGTATGCCGTTGACTGCTTATTGGATGGAAGAGGCGGCATCTGCGTCGGCATGGTCAACAACAAGATCGTTGCCTATGACATCTTAGAAGCGCTTAAGCTTCCACGCGATAAGCATCCATCCATGCTCCGCGTCATCGACATTTTGAAATAAAAAACAGGGGCGAACCCTGTTTTTTCGCATTATTACGGAGCTTTGCTTATGCTGCTAAATATCACCAAGAAAACCAAAATCATCTGCACGATTGGTCCTGCTTCTGATACCAAGGAGAAAATCCTCGAGCTTTATAAAGCCGGCATGAATGTCATGCGCATCAATTTCTCTCATGGCACTTATCCTCAGCAAGAAGCCAAAATCCAATTAGCCAGAGATTTTGAGAAAGAAGGGATTCTTATCCCGGTCGCATTGGACACGAAAGGGCCAGAGATTCGAACCGGCATGATGAAAGACGGGGCGGTTGAAGTCGCCGATGGCCAGCGGATGACCATTTCCATGGTTGATCGTCTTGGCGATAAAGACGGATTCTCCGTTACCTATGCTGGACTATATGACGATGTTAAAGTCGGCGATCATATCTTAATCGATGATGGCAATCTCGATTTTGAGATTGTCGATAAAGATGAAAAGAATCGCTTAATCGTGGTCGAAGCAAGAAACGCCCATGTTTTGAAGAACCAAAAAGGCGTGAATTGCCCGTTCTCTAGATTAACCCAAGATTTCATCTCCCCCAAAGATGAGGCGGATTTGAAATTTGGCTGCGAGCATGATGTCGATTGCATCTTCGCTTCCTTCACAAGACGTCCTGAAGACGTAAAAGAGCTCAAAGCCATCCTCGCCAAATACGGCAAACCCGATATCCCAGTGTTTGCGAAAATCGAAAACCCAGAAGCGGTCGAGAAAATCAGAGAAATCGTAGCAGCCGCAGATGGCGTCATGGTCGCCCGTGGAGATTTAGGCGTGGAGATCCCGCCTGAAACCGTTCCTGATGTTCAGCGTCAAATCATCACCGCCTGCCGCGAAGCTGGCAAACCCGTTATCACCGCGACCCAAATGCTGGATTCGATGGTCTCCCATCCTCGTCCAACTCGAGCCGAAGTCACTGACGTAGCCACCGCGGTAGATGAAGGCAGCGACTGCGTCATGCTTTCCGCCGAAAGCGCATCTGGTTTATATCCGGTCAAAGCCGTTGAAATGCAAGCTTCTATCGCTAGAACCGAAGAGAATAACCATCTTGATTATGAGCGTCTTGCCCGTGAAGCGTTCCATACTTCCAACCGCACGAATAACGATGCGATTTCTAATGCGATCGCCAATACCGCGTTGCTAATCGGGGCAAAACTCATCGTCAATTTCACCGAGCGTGGCCCGTCCTCTTGGAGAATTTCCAAAGCCCGCCCATGCTGCCCAATCATCTCAGTTACCGCGAATCGAAAAGTCGCTTTGCAAGGGGCTTGGATGTGGGGTGTTTATAGTGTGCTGTTGAAAACCAGAATGCCCGATTTCATCGAGGAGATGGAAGTTTTGGCGTTAAAGATTGCCCGTAATGTCGGCATCCCCGCCGGCAGCCCGATCATCCTCTCCGGCGGCATGCCGACCGGAGCCGGGCAAACCAACTTCATGCGCATCCTCACCGTCAACGCAATCAAGGAGCTCGATTAATGAAACAAGTCATCGCACTAGATATCGGGGGGACCAATACCCGTCTAGCCCTCGTAGATGAGAAATATAACATCCTCCGGGTCGAGATTCGCCCTACCGTCACCGGAAGCAAAGAGATTTTCCTTTCTTCGGTTGTTTCCATCATCAAGGATAACGTCAAGGATTTCTCGCAGTTCTGCGCAATTGCATGCGGGGTGCCAGGACGCGTTTCTCCGGACGGTTATATCGCTGCTTTGCCAAATATCGGCATCGAGGATATCCCTCTAGCCGAATACCTCTCCAAAGAGACAGGGCTCCCTGTATTTGTGAAAAACGATGCAGAAGTCGCCTGTATTGCCGAAGCCAACGTCGGTCCGTTTGCCGATAAAGCGTCTTTATATTTCGTCACCATCTCCACCGGCGTCGGCGGTGCTTTGGCAAGAAACGGCGAGATTTTCCCAAGTTCTTCTGAACCTGGCCATGTTTTGGTGGAATATCAAGGCGAATACCGCGAATTCGAGCATCTTGCTTCAGGAAATGGCCTTGTCAATCTAGTCAAAGCGGAAGGGATGGAAGTATCCTCAGCCAAAGAATTCTTTGAAGCATATGCTGGAGGCGATGCACAGGCACGCGAGATTTTCCCCAAGTGGCTTGAATTGCTCGCCCGCTGGTTCAAAGCAACGCAGGACGCATTCCAGCCAGATGTATTCGTTCTTACCGGCGGGGTGATGAAATCCAAAGAAGTTTTCTTAGATAAGCTGCGCGAAGCCGCGCCGGAATGCAACATTCAAGAATGCGGATGCGGGCAAAATGCCGGCCTTCTTGGGGCCGCGGCCCTTGGCTTCCATAGCGTTGCCTAATTGACCTCTATCGTCATTAACCCCATTCCTTAGCAAAGGGATGGGACTTTTTGATTCGTTTTCAAGCCAAAAATCGCCATTAAGGACGGCAAAAAACCTCTAATGATCTAGATTAACGCGCCAGAATGATCGTCTCTTCCAAATAGGTGAAGGCATATGAATCCATATTGATTCCCGAAAACCTTTTTTCCTTAAGGATGGGATTGGCAAGACGATGCGTTACCAAGACCAACGTGCCATCTTCTTCGACGGATAATGTCGTGTAATCGGCTTTGCTATTATTGCTACATGGACGGTATCTGGAAGAGGCCGCGTCGTAGAAGCAGAAGAACGTATTCAATTCCGATGATCGGAAACACTCTGGCATGAGGTATTCATATTCCCATCCCGTCCATTCTTTGGGCCACCAATCATAATCGTGCCCGCATGTAAGGGCGAGATAGCGATCTTCCACCGGCTCCACCGCATTCCAAACCCCAAATCGGTACTTCATCGTCTCGCAATGGATGAAGCCCGGCGCGATATATACGATCGCGTCTTTTTCTTCGATCTCCAAGGGCTCTTCTTTTCCCATCAAAGAGACTTTGGGTCCATTCGGTTCTGGAAATGCGCGATCGGAGATATCATCGGGGCCGAAAATGTCTGCAGAGCTTTCCACATAAGAGCAGGCGGCGATCCTTTGCTTGATGCGGTATGCGCCATAATAGGCGGGATCAACAAGCGGCTCCTGTCTTCCTTCCGCGTCTTTGCTGGGAGAAGACAAAATGCCTTTGATGTGAGGGTGGGTCAATAGAGGTCGAAGAAGGCGATAATTGCCGCTAGCGAAAGGAATCACTCCTTCTTCGTCTTCTAAGTAAACGTTGGCGGCGTCCATTTCAAAGCGGATGAGGAAACTGCCGGCGAAACGATAGACGCCGCGAAGAGGGTCGAAAAGGAATTGCTTATCGTCAAGGGTCAGATAAAAGCCATCGACGGCAAAAGTCGAATCATCAAATCCATAGAAGCGCCCAGGCCACGCGATCAGACCAGACCACGACTTATGAAGCAAGCGGTCGATCGCATCATCGACTTGCTTCGAAGAGAGGATTTCAAAGCGATCGAAGCAGTATTCCCCTTGCTCTACCGGCAAAATCGCTTCGCGCTGGAAAACGCATTTCGCGTTGAATCCCCCACCCTTCGATGCGAATGGATCGAAGGAAGACGCGAACGTGACGGTCAATGAAGAAGAGACGTCCGCTTCCACTTGGACGCGGATGGACGAACTCTCGAAGATTTTGGCGTCGCCTTCGTTTCCCTTGAAGGGAATATCGCTTGTTTCGCCCGTCAATAACGGATAAATCCGAAGCATGGCATCGCTTATTTCAAGCGCCGCGCCGCAATATGACTTAGGCAAAGCCTCTTCCCCGTCAAGGCGCTTGCCATCTTTCAGATAATAGAACCCTTCGTTTTTAATGTCGTTATGATGCGCATTGGCGGTTTGGCTGGACTGCCCGCTGCTAGGAGAGGTTCCTTGGCAAGAAAGCGAAGCAAAAACAAAGGCAGAACTCAAAAGCATGAAGGGCGCGATACGTTTCATACGTTCCCTCCTCTCTCTGCCTTAACGACATCAACAACGCTGATTTCCTTATAAAATGTTTTCATTTTCAGATTGGTCTGATGGGACAAAACGCGGTTAGAGCACATGGATGCCTTCTGGTTGTCCAGAAAGCGGATCGCCCATAAACCATCTTCCGATTCATACAGCCCGTCGGTTAAAGAAAGGCGCAGGGTATGGTGCTTCCCAGCTTCGTCGAGGGCGATGATCTTCAAAGGATTATCCTGATGGGAATCGCAATAAAGTATATTCGGCAGGGAGGAAGGTTTGTCTTGTTGGCTCTTTGGAGATACCAATGCGACAGGGCCTTCCAGCGCGATGAACTCGCGGGACAAATCGAAGACATATTCGTCTTTGCGTCGCGAATAGGACCAGACCATCGAATCGATAGAGACAGGCATGCCTTGATCATCGGAATACAAGGTGAGGTATATGGTCGTGATTCCGGATGCCGATTTATCAAATCGAAGCGAGCTATTGGAATTAACGTTCACCAAAGGGCAGAACTGTTTGCTATTTTCATAATAGCCAGCCGCTTCGAAGGTGTAGGTATCGCCATTTCGGATGATGCTGATCAAGTTTTCTTTCACCACCGCAACACCCAAAACATCCTCTTTCAGCTCTTCTTGATAGAAAGTTTCATAGGATCGACTGGCAGGATTCAAGGAAGCATAACTGACCTTGTGCGAGCGCTGCTTCAACGCATAGAGGCCTTTCTCGCCCTCGTTCTTCACCGGGTTTTCTTGTATCGCCTCGGCATGATCGTTGAATTGATAGGTTCTGGGGATGGGGCTTCTTTCGGTAGACGGGGTGACATCGGCAGAGCAAAGCCGCAGATAGGAGGCATTAGGATCCAGCGAGGGATAAAGGTCTTTCACCGGGGCGGAAGGAATCAGATAATGGAGCCGATTCCCCTCGTAAAAATATGCAAATTGCCCTGTTTGGCCAAGATAAAGCCGTTTGCAAGGATCGAAAACCACATTCCCATAGGGAGACATCAAAGTATCTGTCGGACGGGCATCCGAAAAATCAGCAAGCTTGCGTTGCACCCATGGATGAGAAGCAAGCGCGGATTCGCCTTCGAAAGCAGGCGAGAAAACGATATTCTCCCTTCGATAAAAGCAATCGTACCTCATCGGCAGCAAAGCATCCCGCCGATAAGAGCATAAATAGGACTCTCCGTCCTCTTGAAAGCTGATCTCGATTTCCCCAAAGGAAGAAACGCGCAAATCAGGCCTTGCGTCCTCAGGGATGAGCGAAGGATTCACGAAGCCAAATTGGGTTTGGCCTTGGTCGAGAAAACGTCCAACAGGATATAAGGCGAAGGAAGATTCCCGCAATAGAAGCATGCTGCCGATAAGATCGGAATCCATTTCTGCGTATCGCTCCCCGCCATCGGTTTTCTTTTGCAGGGAATGAAGGAAATAGGCGCCTTGATCTTTGCCGTCGATTTTTTGGCTAATCGGAAACACGTCATCGCGCAAACTCGAATCATCGTATTTCGGCATCGGGGCGATCGAAACGCTCTCCGCCGCGCCAGAACTCGAGGTCAAAGCGGAAATCTCGGCTTGAGAAGCGCAGCCGAAAAGAAAGCCAATGGATAAAACAAGCAAATTTAGACGCGAGAATGCCCGTTTCATAGCAATTCTCCTACAAGACCAACGGTTTCTTTTACAATTCGCGTGAAAACATTTCCCAACCCATTATTGCCAGAAGTTAGCCCAACTGCAGACGGATAAGAGGCGCTGGTATCCAACAAAGGGCAACTAGAATTCCCAGCCAATGAAGATTGAAGGAATATGCACAAAAATAATTTGGCGATCATATTTTGATTAAAAAACCAAAACGGAAAAAAACAAGGCTATATCTTGAGTTAAAGCCCTTTTACGGATCATTTTGTTCAGCGAAAACCGTTTTTTTATCATGAAACGCTTATGATTTGCACGAAAAAAGGGCTGTAACCCTTCTTCCTGATGAATCGGAGGATTGGTTGCAGCCCCTTAGATAGCTTTGCGAATAGCTTAGAATTTGCGGTTGGCAAATGCCTTGACACCGAGGAATTCGGCTTCTTCGCCGAGCTCTTCTTCGATGCGGAGGAGTTGGTTGTACTTGGCCATACGATCGGTACGGGAAGCAGAACCAGTCTTGATTTGGCCGGCGTTGACCGCGACAGCGAGGTCAGCGATGGTCGCATCTTCGGTTTCACCAGAACGGTGGGAGACCATGCAGGTGTAGCCATTGGTCTGAGCAAGGCGGATGGCGTCGAGGGTCTCAGTGAGGGTACCGATTTGGTTGACCTTGATGAGGATGGAGTTGCCAATGCCTTTGACGATGCCTTCACGAAGGATGGCTGGGTTGGTGACGAAGAGGTCATCACCGACGAGCTGGACTTTGTCGCCGAGCTTCTTGGTGAGCTTGGCCCATCCTTCCCAATCGGATTCGGCAAGGCCGTCTTCAATGGTGATGATGGAAGGATATTCTTGGACCATTCTCTCGAGATAACGGATCATCTGATCAGTGGTCTTCTTGCCTTCTTTGGATTTGACGAGGTTATAGACTCCATTGCCTTCATAGAATTCAGAGGAAGCAACGTCCATGCCAAGGAAGATTTGCTCGCCGAGCTTGTAGCCGGCTTTCTCAACCGCTTCAGCGATGAGAGCGAGAGGCTCTTTGTTGCCCTTCTTGCAGCTTGGGGCGAAGCCGCCTTCATCACCGACACCGGTCTCATAGCCATGGGCTTTGACGACCTTTTGGAGGGTGTGGAAGATTTCGGTTCCGGCGCGGAGGGCTTCGTGGAAGGTATCAAACCCGGCTGGGATGATGAAGAATTCCTGGAAGTCGACAGAGGATTGGGCGTGAGCACCACCGTTGATGACGTTCATGCATGGGGTCGGGATGACTTTGCCGTTGGTGCCACCGATGTAGCGATAAAGTGGCATGTGGAGGGATTCAGCGGCGGCGCGGGCGACGGCGAGGGAAACGCCGAGAAGAGCGTTGGCGCCGAGGTTGGACTTGAATGGGGTGCCATCCAATTTGAGCATTGCGCGGTCGATGCCGAGTTGATCGGTGACTTCCATGCCTTCTACGACCGGAGCGATCTTCTCGTTGACGTTGGCGACGGCTTTGAGAACGCCTTTGCCAAGGTAACGGGCTTTGTCGCCATCGCGGAGCTCGAGGGCTTCGCGTTCTCCGGTGGATGCACCAGATGGGACGATGGCGCGCGCTTTGACGCCGCAATCGAGGGTGACTTCTACTTCAACAGTTGGGTTGCCACGGCTATCGAGGACTTCGCGGCCATGGACTTTTACGATTTTTGCCATTAAATTTTCTCCTTATTTGGCGGATTGCCTAAATGATAGCACTTTAGTGCTGGCTTGTACCATTTTGTTGATAATTTTCGCTTCATTTTTAAGGCTTTTGATAAAAGTTGACGGGTTTTTGACTAGGGTTTTAATACGAAACAGTTTTTTTCCTTCAAAAACCCACTCAACCATCATTTCGCGGAAGCGTATCTTTATGGTAAGGAGATTGTCATTTATGCCCTATATTCTCATTGCCCTAGGACTCATCGATTTGATGGGTTTTGTCGTTTACATTACTCTCAATATCCGACAGTTTGATTCCGTATCAACTTGGATTGCGGCGGCTTTGATTATTCTTAATGGTTTTATTCTTATTTACTTAGGTATGCTTGGCTTAAGAGTCGACAAGATTGAGATTGCACTCGCTAAAAAAGGCATTATGAAAACGAAGCTCACCATCCCAGACGATGAAGCGAAATTCATTTCTGGCGATAAAGCGAAACTAAAGCAAGAGGTGACAATCCAAGATCAATCTTTCCCTTCCGGGACCATTGTTGTGATAGAAACGCTCAACGCCGATAATACTTACAAAGTTCTTTTTCCGGAGACGGGATTAAAGGCTAATATCGCCGAATGTGACCTTGGTAGAATGGATGAAAACGAATAAAAACGCAAAGATAACTTCGATGAAAAGCCACTTTCTCATGGCGTGAAATATGTGACTGATGTGAATCTACCTATAAGAATCAGTGCCTTCGTATCACGCGAAAGATCCTATGGAAACAGGCGCGAACCATCGCCTAAAAAACGACAAAAGGCTCAAGTCTGCTATCGATGGGTTTCCTTTAGACCTCGAAGGGTTAAATAAACGGTTATAACGTTCTAAAACGTATTTTGATACGTCGATACATATCGCCCCCACATTTCTAGGCAATCGACCACTTTATAAAGCGATTGGAATTGGATGAATGGCCGGGGCGAATTCTTCCCTTGCAATTCCCATGGGCAAGACTAAAATAGGCCTTGCAAAGACGGAGACAGACTCCCTGCCAATAGGCAGAAAGAGTACCACTCCCGAGCTCTTGGGGAAATAACCCAAGCGGATTGCTTCCGTTATCGGGCACTAGTTGAGTGCGGGCTCATCTTACTTTGGGCTCGAATCAAGGTGGTACCACGTATTGCAGCGTCCTTGAATGAGGGCGCTTTTATTTATAAAGAAAGGAAAAAGAACATGGAACTCATCTACAAAGGCTCTAAATATAGCTTTGACCACGATGTCTCCGGTTGGGAGGCAATCAAAGCCGTCGATCCTGAGATCAAAAACAAAGTTCTCGGTTACCATGTTGGGGAAGAGGAATTCGATATGTCCTCCCTTATCCCTGACGGTGCGGTCGTGGAATTCGTCATGCCGGATACCAAAGACGGTTTTGAACGGATGAACCACTCCTGCAGCCATTTGATGGCCCAGGCGCTTCAGCATCTTTATCCAGGATGCTTATTCGGCTTTGGCCCTGCCATCGAAGAAGGCTTCTATTACGACGTTGATTTCGGAGATCGCGTCATCACCGACAAAGATTTCGCCGCGATCGAAGCTGAGATGAAGAAGCTCGTCAAGCAAGCCATTCCCTTCAAAAGACGTGAAATCTCGAAGGAAGAGGCGCTTGAGATCTTCAAGGACAATCCTTATAAAGTCGAAAGAATCTCTGAACTTGAAGGAACCATCTCCTGCTACGAGCAAGGCGATTTCGTCGACCTTTGCCGTGGCCCTCATGTCCCGAATACCTCCTATTTGAAGCACTTCAAATTGCTTTCTTTAGCCGGCGCTTATTGGAGAGGCGATTCCAAAAACAAACAGCTCACCCGCATTTACGCGACCTGCTGGGAATCGGAAGAAAAGCTCAAAGAATACTTGGAGATTCTTGAAAGAAGAAAGGCCAATGACCATAGAAAGCTCGGCAGAGAGCTTGGTTTGTTCATGCTTTCTGAGTTTGCGCCAGGCATGCCATTCTTCCTTCCAAAAGGCCAGATCATCCTTAATGAATTAGTGGCATGGTGGAGAGAATATCACGCCAAAGAAGGCTATAACGAGATCACCACCCCAACCATGATGTCCCGCAAATTGTGGGAGACCTCCGGCCATTGGGACCATTACAAAGACAACATGTACACTACCAAGGTCGATGAAGAGACCTACGCCATCAAACCGATGAACTGCCCAGGTGCCATGCTCGTCTTCAAAAACGACATCCACTCCTACCGCGAACTCCCGCTCCGCCTTTCTGAGCTTGGACATGTCCACCGCCACGAAGCTAGCGGCGCCCTCAATGGCTTGTTCCGCGT
>OCTW011594650.1_pt1 | contig 16511 bp, 11 predicted proteins | sample 1539671 | NCBI WGS metagenome assembly OCTW01 (sample SAMN02144230, study PRJEB22623) | gut metagenome | biome: sheep rumen | host: Ovis aries | place: New Zealand
TTTTTCGAATGTATGATTCTATATTAGCATAAAAGAAGGTCTCTCTTAGAGAACTATCCTCTATGTCTAAATATCATAATAAACCAAAATTTTGATTTGTCAACGAAAACCTTTTCGTAAAACCTTTAACATTTAAACTTTTTTCCTAAATTTCTCTTTTATTTACCTCCAGCAGGCTTTTTTCCAGGCTTCTTTTATGTAAATCAAAAAGTTCATCCCAATTTAATACTGAATAAGATGCTTCTGTTTCCAGAACCTGAACCTCACATAATTTCTGAATGCACATAAGGGCCGCACCTTTTGAAATTTCAAAAAAATCATCATTATCAACGATTTTAAGCTCAGAACCACAGTTTTTCACAACAGAATTAAACTGTGGTACGCTCTGCTCAATAATTTCCAATATAAAATCGCGGCGATATCTGGGCTGACCGTGAATATATACAGTTTCCGGCTCAAGTAAAGGCACCATCATCGTAAGAGTTCCAAAAAGATCCTTTACCCATTCAGCATAAGAATCATCTACAGTATCAACCGTCTTTAAAACGGCTTCCGGCAGTCCTGTCTGCCCCTTCTGATAAGTTGTCCAGGAACGAGATATATATTCTCCTACCGCATAATTTCTTCCGGTCACAATCCGGCCATTCATAGTAATAGAAAGTCCTACACCTATTCCTTTTTCACCGCTTTCGGGATATGTCAAAAGCGGATTTCCGGCATAATTTCTTGCTAAAACACAAAGAAAATCCTTTTTATCAGCATATTTATTTAATGCGAGCTGAAGCCAGGAACAGCAGCGGGCATCATTTTCAATATAAAGAGGAATACCATATCGATTTCCCAATATAGAAGCATAATCAAAATCTTTTAATCTGAAGGGAGCAGAATTCTTTATTACCCCCCTGTCTATATCGATAATTCCAGGAATACCAATGCTTATTGCGAGAGGATGCACAGGCAGTGCATTGACCTTCTGCAAAAGGCTTTTAATGATTGTATCAACAAAATCTATAAAAAGCTCTTCCGGTTTATCTAAAAGGATAGGATTTACAGGAGTATTACCGAAATCTTCTAAAAGACTTTTGCCGTCAAAAGAAACAACAGTTACATGATAATAATCAAGCTGAAGTTCAATTCCTATAACACAACCAAAATCCGGATTTACAGAAAGAAAAACAGGCTTGCGTCCACCTTTTTCGGTTGGCAGGCCTCGCTCACCTTCACAAATTAAGCCGGAATCAACCAGGGTTCCAATTATGTTTGATACTGTGGAACGGTACAGCTCAAGCTTTCGTGCAATATCAATTCTGCTGAAATTCTGATTTTTCCAGACAGTTTCAAAGACTCTGGAAAGATTAGAATTACGCTGAAAGGTATTATTAACGTGCATTGATTTTTTACCCCCAAACAGCATCAGCCGAACTTTTTTTGCATATTCTTACAAGAAGTTTTGTACACTCTTTGTACTTACTCAAAGTATAAACCCATATCTATAAATTTTGCAAACAAATTTTTCACTTTTTTCAAGAAATTTCTGCAAATTTTACAGATTTTTGCACTTTTTTCGCCTTTAGTTTGTTTTTTCTCTGTACTTACATAAAAAGTTGTTTTATAATTATAAGCATGAACAGCAATCTTACTATTATTCCAAAACCGCTTTATGCCGAATACGGCAGCAAAGCTTTTAATTTCTCTGATAAATCAATTTCCCTCAGCATCGCCGGGGAAAGCTCACCTGAGATATATTATAATCAGTTAAAAACAGCCTTTTGTATTACAGGCATAAACAATACAGAAAGGGGTATTCCGGTCTGTATTGAAATTAATGAAAATACTGATATTAACAAAGAAGCATATTCCCTCACAATTACAGAAGAAGGAATAAACATAAAGGCAGATGACATCAGCGGCGCTTTTTACGGCTGTATAAGTGCCGGCCAGCTTATAAACAACTCAGACGGAGAGCTTCCTCTGCTAACGATTAAAGATAAACCTCACCACAACTGGAGAGGCTTTCTTCTCGATACCTGCCGTTCCTTCTATTCTACAGCCTTCATCAAGAAGATGCTCAATGCCTGTGCCCTTTACAAGCTTAATATTTTTCACTGGCATCTCACAGATGATCAGGGCTGGCGTTTTGAAGTTCCGGGTTATCCGCGTCTCACAGAAGTAGGTTCAAAAAGACAGGACAACACTTTACCGGAAGCAATTGACGGATTTTATGACGAAGGCAAAGAAAGCCGCCGCTGGTATACAGATGAAGAAATCAAAGATATTGCAGCTTATGCAGAAGAACGCTGTATTAAAATTATACCAGAGGTTGAATTCCCGGGTCACTCTTCTGCCCTTCTTGCTGCCTACCCACAGTATGGCTGTACAGGCGGTCCTTATCAGGTAGAAAACCGCTGGGGCATTTTTCCAGATGTTCTTTGTCTTGGAAATGATGATATTTTTACTATATATGAAGCAGCCCTGAAAAAAATCACTCAGCTTTTCCCGGGTGAATATATTCACATTGGTGGCGATGAATGTCCTCACGAACGCTGGGAAGTTTGTCCTAAGTGTCAGGCCCGCATGAAAAAGGAAGGGCTGGATTCTGCCGCCCAGCTGCAGGCCTGGGGAACCACAAAAATAGCCTCAATGGTAGCAGCACTTGGAAAAACACCAATAGGCTGGGATGAAGTTCTTGAAAATAATAAACATAATGCACTCCCAGAAAATGTAATTGTACAAAGCTGGCGGGGAACCGAAGGCGGAATTAAAGCTGCCTCTATGAATCATAAGGTAATTATGTCTCCATGCGACCGCTTTTATCTGAATTTTAAGAACAAGGATTCCTTCGAAGAACCGGGACGCTTAGGAGTAACAACAACAAAGAAGGCCTATACCTTCTCTCCTGCGGGTAAGGAACTTAAACTTGATAATCCGGAACAGAAAAAACTGATTCTTGGAGGTGAATGTGCATTGTGGTCAGAAAAGCTTCCTCACTCCCGCAATGCAGAATATCTTCTTTTCCCACGCTTCTGTGCTGCCGCAGAAACTCTCTGGCTGCCGGAAGAAAACAAAGATTTTGAAGATTTCAAGCTTCGTCTTGAATATCATAAAAAACTATTGCACTCACTCGATTATCGTTATTACGAGGGAATACTCGAATAGGAGGTTTTATGACAATATGTATTCATAATGGAATTGTTCTAACAGGTCTCACAAGCAACGATCAGCGTTCTGCAGTCCTGATAGAAGATTCTAAAGTCAAAGACACCTTCAGCGAAGAACGTTTTGAAAAAATGACGTTCGGACCTGATGTTCGCCTAATCGACGCAAAAGGTAATTACATTATGCCGGGCCTGATTGATACTCATATCCATGGCTTTAAGGGGCACGGTACAGACACCTGTACAACTGAAGGTATACTTCAGATGTCTAAAGACCTTGCCCAGTATGGAGTAACGGCTTTCAACCCTACAATGTATCCTTCTTCAACAGAGGACATGAAAGCAAAGCTTAAAACAATCGTTGCCGCAATGGGACATGAAGAAGGTGCAAAAATCATGGGAGTTCATCTGGAAGGCCCATTTATTTCACCAGAACGTCTTGGCGTACAAAGACCCGAAACAGTAAAGCTCCCGGATATTAAGCTTTTTGATGAACTATGGGATGCTGCCGAAGGCCATATCGTAAACATGACAGTTGCCCCAGAGCTCAAGGGAATGAGAGAGCTTGCCCTTCACTGCATAGAAAAAGGTGTAATTCTGCAGGCAGGCCATACAAATGCTCAATACGAAAATATCGTAGAAGGCATTCAGGTAGGCATTCTCCATTCTACTCACTTCTTTAATGCCATGAGCCAGCTGCATCACAGAAACCCGGGTGCCGTAGGAGCAATTCTTATTCATCCGGAAATGTCCTGCGAAATAATTGCGGACGGAGTTCATGTACATCCTGATTTATTCAAACTGCTTTCTCGTGATAAAAACAGAGCCCAGATTGTTCTGGTAACCGATGCCCTTACACCGACAGAACAAAAGGGTGAACGTCTTTTTGCAAACGGTGAAGAGGTTGTTTTCAAGGATGGCTGCTTCCATAGAAAAGCTGATGATGTGATTGCTGGGTCATCTCTTACAATGAAGAAAGCAATTAAGAACATTGTTCAATATGGCTACCCTCTTTCTGATGCCGTAAAGTTTGCCTGTGTAAATCCGGCCCGCATAATGAAATATACTCACAAAGGAATCATTGGACCAACCTATGACAGCGATATAATTGTTATGGACAAACAATTCAGTATTAAGCTTGTTATGGTTGAAGGAAATATCGTAAAAAATAAACTGGAGGAAAACTATGAGACTGATAATAAAAAATAATTACAAGGAATGTGCAAAGTGGACAGCAGATTATATTGCAGGAAAAATCGCAAGTGCGGCTCCTACAAAGGAAAAACCTTTTGTACTCGGACTCCCTACAGGAAGTACACCTCTAGGAGTTTATCAGCGTCTGATTGAACTGAATCAGAAAAAGTTAATTTCGTTCGAGAACATAATCACCTTCAATATGGACGAATATGTCAGCCTCGATGAAAATAATACTCAGAGCTACCACTATTTTATGTGGAATAACTTTTTCAGCAAAATTGACATCAAAAAAGAAAACGTGCATATTCTTGACGGTAAAGCAGAAGACCCTCAGAAGGAATGCCAGCATTATGAAGAAATGATAAAAGAAGCCGGTGGCATAGATTTATTTCTGGGAGGCTGCGGTAATGACGGACACATTGCTTTTAATGAGCCTGGTTCTTCACTCACCTCACGCACAAGAATGAAAACACTCACAGAAGATACTATTGTCGCAAATGCACGCTTTTTTGATGGAGACACAACAAAGGTTCCAAAGACAGCCCTTACAGTTGGAATCGGAACCATTACAGATGCAAAAGAGGTTCTTATAATGATGACAGGACCTTCAAAAGCAGATGCACTTCAGCATGCAGTAGAAGAGTCTGTTTCACAGATGTGGCCTGTAACAATTCTGCAGATGCACAAGAGTGCAATTTTGATTGCGGATGATGCCTGTACCGATAAGCTTCGCGTAGGCACAGTAAAATACTTCAGCGGAATCGAAGCAAAAATTACAGATTCCTATGAAGCACTTTTTTCCAACAAATAAAGCCACTGGAGATACAAATGAATATTTCGGCCGAAACACAAAGCTTTCTTAAAAAGCATAATTTCAATTTAAGTCTTGCTGATAACCTTCATCAAAAAATTGCTGAAGATATGAAAAAAGGGCTTACTGGCGCCTCTTCTGATCAGGCAATGATTAAAGCTGGTAGTGCTGCGGTGCAGGAGATTAAAGAAGGCCAGAGTGTAATTGTAATAGACGCAGGCGGAACAAATTTCCGTTCCAGTCTTGTTACAAAAACAAAGGATGGCATTGAAATATCTGATTTCCAGAAAACTGTAATGCCGGCAATTGATCGTGAACTGAGCAAAAAAGAGTTTTACGAGACAATTGCCCGAAACATATCAAGACTCAAGGACCGTGCCGATAAAATAAGCTTCTGCTTCAGTTATGCAATGACTATTACAGAGGATGGTGACGGTAAAATCCTCCGTTTTTCAAAGGAAGTAAAAGCGCCTGAAGCTGTGGGTACTTATCTTGGAAAGGAACTGTTAGCTGAGCTCAAGCTTCAGGGCTGGCAAAAAGTTCAAAAGATAAAGGTTTTGAATGACACAACAGCCCTGCTTCTTTCAAGCTTTGTAGAAGACTCCACAAAAAATGCATTTTCACACCTTGCTTTTATTCTTGGAACTGGAATGAATAGTGCCTACATTCAAAACAAACAGATTATTGTAACTGAGTGTGGAATGTTTTCCAGCCTTGAGCAAAGTGATTTTGACATTACAGTCTGCGGCCGGACAACCCAGCCAGCTCAATCCCTGCTGGAAAAAATGTGTTCAGGAGCTTACATGGGAGACATTGCAACAGAAATGATAAAAAGCGCTTGCAATGAAAAGCTTTTCTCACCAGATTTTATTGCACCAGAAAAATTCGAAACCAGGGATTTTGATGCTTACTTCATGAAAAAAGAAAACGAGTTATCTCAGGACCAGGTAAAAACAAAAGAGCTTCTCTATTCCATCATCTCACGTTCTGCAAAGCTTTCTGCCCAGGCAGTTTATTCAGCCTATCTTCTTTCAGATAAAGAAAAAGGAGAGAATCCAGTGTGTATAGCCTGTAACGGCAGCACCTTCTGGAAAACTCCCCTTTTAAAAGAGACTGCAGAAGCAGAGCTCAAAGCCCTGATTGATAAGCCCTTTGAAATTAAACAAATCTGCGACGACATAACTAAAGGAAGCTTTGCAGCCGCATTTATTCAATAGTGTCATTGCCCGGCTTGACCGGGCAATCTTTTTATACTCTTTCAACCGGGAAAGTCTTAGCATCCTTACCCATGTAAGCAACAATCTTTGAACCATCATGAAGCATATCTACCGGGATAACTGCAGCATCAAGACGTTTTCCGTCTACCTCGATGTATTCAATACCCTTGCATACGTGCTGAGGGTTCTTTACTTCGATGTGGAGGTTCATCTTTCTCCAGCGGCGTTCTACGGTGTAGCCGTCCCAGTCGTGCTTAATACATGGATCAATCAAAAGACCGTCATACTGTGGCTTAATACCAAGCATATACTGAGTAATTGCATAGTAAGACCAGGTACCGGCACCAGAAAGCCATGATGTACGTGTGTTACCAGGGCGCTTAGAGAATGTAGAATAAGTTGTCTGACCAACTACATAAGGCTCGCTCTGGCGGATTTCAGCCTTGTCGTTGTAAGCGGCCGGAATAGAAGCCTTACAATATTCGTAAGCACGGTCACCGTTTCCAAGCATAGTTTCCGCAATTACACCCCAGCCCTGAGTATGGTTAAAGATACCGGCATTTTCCTTAATACCAGGCAGGAATACTACAGAAGACATGATATCTGAACGAGTCTTAACAAATGGAGGCGCACAAAGCATAAGACCATACGGTGTTGCCAATTTTTCCTTTACAGATTCCATACAGATTTTTGCCTGCTCAGCTGTTGCGGCAGAAGACATAACAGCCCAAACCTGAGTATTAAAGTAAATCTGACCTTCTTCAATAGACTTGGTTCCGTAAACAGTTCCATCCTCGCCTACAGCCCAGATAAACCACTTGCCGTCCCAGCACTTCTTCTGAATATTTGCGTCAAGAGTATCGCGTTGAGCCAGTGCCCACGCAGCTTCATCTTTCTTTCCAAGTCTCTCACTTATGTCGGCATAAGTTGTAAGACCAAGGCGCAGCTGGAAGGCTACGAAGAGAGATTCACCGTGGTAGCCGAGCTTAAGACAGTCATTCCAGTCTGCGAGAAGTCCGCAAGGAAGTCCGTCTGCACCCATTCTTTCAAGGTTGAATTCAAGAGCACGCTTAAGATGTCCGTATACAGTAGCTTCTCCGCCGTCAGCATAAGGAACTACCTTGTTATAAAAATCAAAATTACCGGATTCTGCTACATAGCAAGGAACCGCATTGAAGAACCATTCACAGTCATCGGAACGGAACTCTTCAGGCTTTGGAGCCTTTTCGTGGCCGGCATTAAAGTCCTTAGAAATTACAGGGACAGCACCACCATTCTGGCACTGGCCAGAAAGCATGCGGACAAGACGTTCTTCTGCTTCTTCAGGAATTGCAGCTGCAACACCAAGAATATCCTGAACAGAGTCGCGGTAACCAAGACCATCGCGCTCTCCGTTATAAACCAGGCTGGCAGCTCGTGACCACGCAAAGGTAATCAGACAGTTATAAAGTCCCCATACATTTACAGTATGGTTAATATCTTCATCAGGAGTAATAGCCTTGTAGCTTCCAAGCTTAGCATGCCAGGCAGCAACAAGCTTTTCAAACTCTTCGTCAGCACGCTTAAAGTTACCAAACTCATTTACAATTTTCTGTCCAACAGCAAGAGCATCATCAATACCAAGCATAAGCATAATTTCTTTTGTCTCGCCAGGAGCCAGCTCCAGGTCCCCCTGAACTGTACCGCAAGAGTTGTCACCAAAGGCTTCTGAGTTTGTACAGGCACCGTCAACTACAGCCTTAGGATGCTCGTAGCTTCCATAAGTTCCGATAAAGGCTTCGCGGCTTGTATCAAAACCGGTCATTGGAGTACCAATAAGAGCAACCCATTCGCTCATATAAGCACCGCCAACTTCATATTCAGGGTGCTGAATGTAAAGATTATCCTGAATAGAATAACGGAGGAGATTATCTCCAACCTTCTGCCCTTTTACAATAAAGAGAGAATACTGAAGATTTACCTGATCCTGAGTTGTATTCCACTGGTTTGTAAATTCACAATATGAGAATACGCGGATTTTACGTTTTTTATCTGATGTATTTGTTACCTTAAGGCGCCAGTATTCGAAGTTTTGTCCAAGAGGAACATAATATTTTGTCTCACTCTTAATGCCTTTGTATTCAGAAGTGATTGTTGTATAAGCAGTACCATGACGGCACTCACTCTTATACTGATCAAGAGGCTTACCAACCGGCTGCCAGGAAGCAGACCAGAAGTCTCCATCTTCCTGATCGCGAAGGTAAAAATATCGTCCCGGCTGATCCATTGGAATAGAATTAAAACGCAGACGCATAAAACGTCCCTGAGCTCCAGACTTATAAAAGCCGTAGCCTCCGGCATTGTTGGTAATTACAGCACCATAAACTGTAGAACCAAGGTAGTTACTCCAGCTGGTTGGAGTGTCTGGACGGGTAATTACATATTCCGCCTTATCATCATCAAAATATCCGTATTTCATCTTTACCTTCCTTGCCGTCGAGACAGCGACAACGTTTTCTTATTCTAATCAGTTTACCTCATAAATTCCCCTAAGTCCATAAAGGATTTACACTATGTTAAAAAAAAGGCTGCGACACATTTCTGCATCGCAGCCTTTCTTGAATTTTCAGTAAAGATTAACCTTTTACAGAACCCATTGCAACACCCGCAACAATGTATTTTGAAAGGAACAAGTAAACAACAATAAGCGGAAGTGCCGTAAGTGTAAGTCCGAGATAAACACTACCATATTCTGTACGGTAAATATCACCACGAAGGAGAGATACCATAATAGGCAATGTATATTTATCCTGCTTTGTAAGAAGAATAAGTGGCTTAAACAAATCGTTCCAGCTTGTTACGAAGCTGAAGATTGCCTGTGTAGCAATAGCCGGTTTCATAATTGGAAGAACAATTACATTGAAGGTAAAGAACTCTTTTGCACCATCAATACGAGCAGATTCAACCAGTGATGGAGAAACAGAAGGCTTCATATACTGACGCATAAAGAATACCAGAGATGGCGAAGCCATTGCCGGAAGAATCAACATAATGAAGCGGTTTGTCATATGAATCTTGTAAACCATCTGATAGAAACCAATAATTGTAATTGTTGCTGGAATCATCATGATAGCCATGATAAAGCTGAAGAAAGCATTCTTAAGCTTCCAGTCATACATTACAAGTGCATAAGCGGTAAGAGTTGAAAAGTACAAGGTAATTCCAGTAACACCACAAGAAACAATCAGTGAGTTCATAAAACCTTTTGCAGGATTAAAACTTTTTGATGTAAGAACTCTAAAGTTGTTCAAAAGATACTTTGAAGGAATGAAAGAAACCGCATGCTGCTGAATTTCATAGGTTGAACGAGTAGAGTTTACGAACATGATTATGAATGGCATTATACTTAAAAGAGAAAGTATAATACAAACAATCATAATCAGAATTTTATATATCTGAAGATTAGATTTGTTACTCATTTTTTTCTCCTTGTACAGAAAGCTTCATAGCCTGTTTACGGGCTTTCATTTCCTGCTTCTTAAGCTTCTTAAGTCTAACCTCTTCCTTATCTCTCATTGCAAAGAAGAGCGCAGCAGATACAATAACAATGATAAGGAACATAATCATTGAAAGCGCAGAAGCTCTGTTATACATGTATCCTCCCTTGAAGGCCATTGTATAAATAAGTACGCTTGTTGTTAATGTTGCGTTATCAGGACCGGAGTCACGAACAAAGAGGTTTGGAATATCGAACATATTCAAACCACCAATGAGTGATGTTACGAGAGTAAACAAAAGGATTGTCTGGATACTTGGAATTGTAATTTTCCAGAATACCTGCCAGCCGTTAGCACCATCGATATCAGCTGCTTCAAAGATTTCAGGGTTGATACCAAGAACACCAGAAATAATGATAATCATTGTATATCCATACCACATCCAGGTCTGAATAAACATAACGATTCCCTGTGCTACTCCCTTCTGCTGAAGGAAGAAGTAAGGTTTTTCTATAATATGGAATCTAACAAGCACATCATTTACAGGTCCCATTGGGAAACCAAAAAGAGCACCAAACAAAATAGCAACTGTAGCAGCTGTAATAATGTTAGGCATATAGAAAAGTACTTTAAATGCCCCCTCTCCAGGAATCTTAACACGGCGGTTAGTAAACCAGGCAGAAAGCAAAAGTGCCAGAATCATCTGTGGAATAAAGTTGCACAACCAGATCTTTACAGTATTTTTGAAAGCTATATGGAAGGTTGGCAAAGAAAGAATTGTTTTATAATTATCAAAGAAGTGAGAACCTTTTAAGAAATTCCATGTAGTTTTACCTACACCTCTTAAATCTGTAAAACCGATAATTGTTGTATATAAAGTTGGATATAAACTGAAAATTAAGTACGCAAGTACAAAAGGAATGCTGAATATGTAACCATATTTAGCATAACTGATACTTCCTTTTTTTTTCATTGTCGGACACCTCAAAATGTTTTTAATCTTTTAATAGAAAACTCAATCAAACTTTTTTAGTTATTACAAATTAGGGCTGCCTTTCGACAGCCCTAATTATATTTAATCGAAATGATTAACTATTACTCAATACCGAGCTTATCAGCTACGTTTGTCTTGAAGTCAGCAATAGCTTCAGCACGGCTCTTCTGTCCGTTAGCATAAGCACGAACCTGTTCACGCCAGAGTGAGTTGATTGTTTCATCATACTGTGTGAGGTTCTTACCATTTGCGTACTTGTTAGCTGGTACGAAGTAGTCGAACATGTTCTGTCCACCGAGGAATGCAAGTTCACCGTTAGACTTAGACATTACTACACCTGAAGAAACTGTATCTTTTGTTCCACCTTCTCCATTGAGTGTACCGTTAGCCCACTTGTAAAGAAGACCATCGTTAGAATAGTCAAGTGTAATCCATTCGATGATTGTCTTTACAGCGTTCTTCTTAGCAGCTGGCATATTCTTGTTAGCAAGTACCCATGTACCACCCCAGAAGAATCCGATAGGTGAGTTACAAACTGCCCAGTCACCATATGTACCTTCACCAACTTTTGAACCACCGCAGTTAGGAGCGAGTGTGTAGTTGATGAGCCAAGCTGGTCCGAAGAATCCGAAACAAGGTTTAGCACCTGTATCCTTCATATCTGCAAACCAAGCATCTGTCCAGTCCTGTGTCTGGTTAGACCAGCCATTGTCTGTAAGAGCTTTAGAAGCATCGATGAAAGCTTCACGTTTTGGATCGATGTAGAGTTTTCCGTCTACGATCCAACCCTTGTCTGAAGAGTTTTCATAAGCATGCCAGATATCACCGTCGCCAGATACGATAGCTACACCAGCAGCTCCGAGTTTAGCAGCAGCGTCATTAAACTTGTTCCAGTTTCCTGAACCACCACCAATGATGTCGTTGATAGTAGCTGGATCATCAGTTCCGAATACTTTCTTAGCAATAGAACGACGATAGATGAAACATCCACCTGTTGTCTGATAACCAAGAGCGTCAACCTGACCACTTGTATTAGATCCGATATCTACTGTATAAGGAGCAATTTCAGCAGCCTTGATAGCAGCGTCGATATCAATTCCGAGATCCTTGTAAGGCATAGCATACTGCTGCATATCACCCTGTGAATACTTAAGGATGAAAGCTGCTTCAGCAGCATACATATCAGGAGCATCTGCACCGCCAGACATAAGAGCCTGGTCGAGAGCTGGCTGATAAGCACCTTCTGTTGTAGCGATAATTGTAGTATTTACAGTGAAACCACAGTCTGGGTGATTAGCGATATACTTATCAACCATTCCTGGAATTTCATCAGTAAATGACCAAAGATTGATCGTTACTGGACCTTTTGCTGTACTTTTCTTTGAACAACCTGTGAACAAAGCGGCAGCAACTGTGAGAACACACAATACTGATAGGATTTTTTTCATTTTCCTTTCCTCTTGTAAAAAGTTTTTTTTATTTAGGGAATTACCCCTAATAGTTTAATTGTAACTCATATCTACTTTTTTTGCAAAAAAAAAATAGCGAATTTAAGTCAAATTTTATCAGATTAAACGTTTAACTTATAAAAATTCATTTAGAAAAACGTTTTTCTTTAATAACTACAACGTTTTCTTAAGGTTAAATCAAGTTAATAATCGATATTTTTATACCTTTTTCATTCTTTTCTATAATAGTTACAAATATACTTAATTATTTTGACTTTATTTGAATATGTGATACTATTTTATTAGGTGGAAGAAAAAAAAATGAACGGAAAGAAGTTTAGTGAAGAAAAAAAATATTTCGCCCGAAAAGGCTAAAATCATATCTACCCTCCTCGTTTCAATTGTCTTCATGACGATTGTTCTTTCGCTTTCAAGCATGTACACAAAAAAAGCACTCAAAGAAGCGGAAACAGATTATTTTAACAGTCTGGACACAACTCTTGATGGCTTTTCCAGAATCATCAGTCTTCAGCTCAATAGTTATCGTGATTCTCTTCGTTCATATTTTGTAGATGAAATCTTTGAAAATGGTAATACAGAGGAAATTGTTGATTTCATAAAAAAATATGATTATAAAAAAAATATAGATTTTTTAGATTTGTATTATCTTTTACCGGATGGTACAGCTTACTTTTCAGATGGTAAAGTCCTCAAAATGAATGTCGCCAAACATTATGGCCTTAATGGACAGCTGGATTTTTATATTAGCGGACTTGGTATTCCTCCCGGAGGAAATCAATGCACTTTCTGTATGGAAGAAACCATGAGAAAACAAAATGGTGATGTAGCAGGACTTTTAGGCTGTTCTGTAAGCGTCGACGGTTTTATTGCCAGAACAACAGGAAAAAAAGTAGGCAGCCGGGAATCCTTTATGCTTCTTGATAAAACAGGTCTTTTTATTGTTCATCCAGACAAAAGCATTATAGGACTTTCCTACGAACCAGATGATCCTGCATATGAAAATACATCCACAATTAATCTTGCAAAAAATCCTGCGTCTACTTTTTTGGGTAAAGACAGCGATGGTAATTTAATTTATCTGACAACATCAAAAATTCCGGAAGCCGGCTGGACTCTTGCCCTGAAAATTTCAATGAATGAAATGAATGAAATTTATAAGCCGGAAAAGAAGAATAAACTTTTCCTTATTATCATATCAATTCTCATAGTTATAACCCTGGTATCTATTGAAGCAAAAACACTTGATTTCTTCCAGAAAAAGCAGTTAATTGCAACGGTTTACGATCCGCTTACTAACCTCTGGACAAGGCAGAGATTTGAAGTTGAAGCAACGAAAATGCTTCGAAATCGTCATTCAAAATTCATGCTTATAGAAGCTGATATCCGAGGCTTTAAGTTCATTAATCAAAACTATGGAGAAGAAATTGCAGATAAACTGATTTTGTATTATTCGACTCTATTAAGAAAATACACAACGGATTTACATGGAATTATCGGAAGAGGCTTTGCCGATCATTTTTATATTTTCTTCAAGATTACTTCTGTTCATAAGGCCATGAATGTTTTTAAGGAAAACGTCAATTGTTTTATGGAAGAAATAAAATCTTATGAAATTCCATTCTTTCCTAAATTCGGTCTTTCCTTTTTAATGCCTGGAGATAAAGCAAAGGGAATTACCATTCAGGCTTTGATTGGACAGGCATCCTTTGCAAAAAGCACTATTAAAGACAATCTCCTTACACATTATTCAGTTTATAATTCGAAGCTGCTGGAAAAAATCAATGAAGAGCGCTTTATAGAAGGCCACATGGAGCAGGCTCTTGATGACAAAGAATTTTTTGTTATGTATCAGCCGAAAATTTCTCTATCTGATGATAAGATTGTGGGTGCGGAAGCTCTTGTAAGATGGAATAGTCCAAAGCTTGGACTTATGACTCCTGAAAAATTTATTCCACTTTTTGAAAGAAATGGCTTTATCACTAAGCTTGATTATTATGTCTATGATGAAGTTTTTAAATTCATTCAAAAGCAACTGATGAAGGGGGAGCAGATTGTTCCTATTTCCGTAAACATGTCACGCAATCATAATAAACCGGAAAAATTTATGCATGACTTTATGGAGATGTTTTCAAAATATGCCATTCCGCCGGAGCTGATTCAGATTGAAATTCTGGAACGCTCTGTAATGGATAATAATACTCTTCAGGATATTACTGAAAAGCTTCATAAAGAAGGCTTCTCTGTAGCTATGGATGATTTTGGCAGCGGAGAGTCTTCTCTTAATATGCTTACACAAATTCCTGTTGATGTTTTGAAGTTTGACCGGGAATTTCTGAATGCCTCAACAAACAATGAAGGTCAGATAAATAAAAAGGCACAGAAGTTTATTCAGATTCTGGTTAGTTTAAGTAAGAATCTTGAAAAGCAGACTATTTTTGAAGGTGTTGAAACCCAGGCTCAGAGAGACTTTTTACGTTCAATTGAATGTGACCAGGCTCAGGGCTTTTTCTATTCAAAACCTTTGTCTGAGCAGGACTTCGCACAATTTATTAAATTACACTCGTAAAGAGAAAACTCCTCACAGAGCAAAAGAGGACACAGAGACTATATTATAATAGAAACTCTGTGTTCTCTGTGAGAAATTTATTACAATGCTGCCAGGTGCTTGTTAAGAAGCTCCGTTGCCTGTTTAGGGTTAGCCTTACCGTGAGACTGCTTCATAACTTGTCCCATCAGCCAGCCTACAACGTTTGTCTTTCCACCCTTCCAGTCTTCAATAGCCTTAGGGTTAGCGGCAATTACATCCTGAACAATCTTATCGATTTCGCCGGCATCGCTTACAACTTCCATGCCCTTCTCTTTAATGATAACTGAAGGCATTTTGTTTGTTTCAAGCATTTCGGCAAATACTTCCTTACCCTGCTTACTTGTGATTTTTCCGTCTTCGAGGGCATCGGCAAGCTCTGCTATGTGAGCCGGTGTTAAGCTGATATCTGTAATGGCAATTTTCTTTTCGTTGAGAACTGCAAGGAGCTCTGCAAGAATAAGGTTTACTGCGCGTTTTGGATTCTTTGATTTTGTAGCGGCGTCTTCGAAGAAGAGAGCCAGGTCGCGGGTAGAAGTAATTGTTTCTACATCGAAATCTGTCATGCCGTACTGAGCCTTATAGCGCTGGCGTTTTGCTTCAGGGAGCTCGCCTACCTTTTCTTTTGCGTTTGCAATGAGTTCTTCGCTTACTGTAAATGGTTTAATATCTGGCTCTGTTGTAAAGCGGTAGTCTACAAAAGAGTTCTTTGTACGCTGAACTACAGTCTGGCCTTTTTCTTCGTCCCAACCCATTGTTACTTTGAAGCCAGGGTTGAATTCCTGACGGTCTTCCTGGAACTCTTTGAGCTGGCGCTGAGCTTCGTATGTACAAGCCTCACGGATTGCCTTAAAAGAGTTCAGGTTCTTGATTTCGGAAATTGGTGTGTGCCAGAGCTTTCCATCTTCCCAAACGTTAAGGTTGATGTTGGCATCGCAGCGCATGTTACCTTCTTCGAGGTTACCGTTTGTTACCTTTACGTAGCGGAGGATTTCCTGAACTGTCTGCATAAAGAGAGCGGCTTCTTCAGGAGAAGTCATATCCGGTTTAGTTACAATTTCTATAAGTGGAGTTCCACAGCGGTTGTAGTCGATGTATGAGTGAGCGCCCTGAAGGTGAAGAGACTTTCCTACGTCTTCCTCAAGGTGAATGCGTTCTACGCGAACACGGCGGTATTTTCCGTCGCCTACGATACAGTCCTGGCCGATAAAGTTCTTTTCGCGGCACTTTGCTCCACCCGGCTGTTCATCTTTTGGATAGCTTCTGAACGGCAAATCAACATAACCGTCTGTACAAAGAGGAATATCGTACTGAGTAATCTGATAGCCTTTTGCAAGGTCAGGGTAAAAGTAATGCTTGCGGTCGAATTTTGTAAAGCGTGCAATATTGCAGTTAAGTGCCTGTCCGGCAACGGCTCCGAGTTCAACATAACCTTTTGAAATGCGTGGCATAGCACCCGGAAGTCCGAGACATACAGGACACACGCGTGTATCAGGCATTCCACCGTAGCGGTTTTCGCAGGCACAGAAGGCCTTGGTTTTAGTCAAAAGCTGAGTATGAATTTCGCAACCGATTACAATTTCCCACTTATCTATCATTTTTATCCTC
>OCTW011604643.1_pt1 | contig 16510 bp, 8 predicted proteins | sample 1539671 | NCBI WGS metagenome assembly OCTW01 (sample SAMN02144230, study PRJEB22623) | gut metagenome | biome: sheep rumen | host: Ovis aries | place: New Zealand
CCCCCCCCGTCGAATAGTTCTCCAGCCGCTCCCACCCAACTCGGGCGAGGGATTGCGGGCCCAGAGCCGTCCGTTTTCTCCCCTGTCTTCGCTTTTTTTCTGCGCCGACATAATAATCGCGGATTGTCGGCGTTATTTTATTTGTATATATACATTTTAGGAGATAAACAATTATGATAGAATATATCAGGGGCGAGCTGACCGAGCTTACTCCCGCCTTGGCTACGATTGAAGCGGCCGGGGTGGGCTACGGACTGAATATCTCGCTCAACACATACAGCGCCGTGCAGGGCAAACGCGAGGCTAAACTCTATGTCTATGAGGCCATTCGCGAGGATGCCCACGTGCTCTATGGCTTCTATAATAAAAAGGAACGCGAGATGTTCGAGCTGCTCATCACCGTCAGCGGCGTGGGCACGAACACGGCGCGCATGATGCTCTCGTCGATGACGGTCGGCGAGCTGTGCAACGTCATCTCGACGGGCAACGCCAAGCTGATGCAGAGCATCAAGGGCATCGGCAAGATGACGGCGCAGCGCATCATCGTCGACCTGAGGGATAAGATTGTGGCCCTGGGCATCGCCGACGAGATACCGGCCGGCGGCAGCGTCCAGGCGCCTGTCGACACGGCCGTGCGCGACGAGGCCGTCGCTGCGCTGACGATGCTGGGCTTCGCGCCGGCTCCGACGCAGAAGGTGGTCGTCCAGATCCTGCAGGACCAGCCCCAGCTGCCCGTGGAGCAGGTGGTGAAGCTGGCGCTGAAGCAAATCAAGTAGACTGGGAATGTTGATGAAGCGAGTCGTCTACATATTATTCATGCTCATAGCCATCGTGGCGCTCACCACGATGGCGCAGGTCGATCCGCGCAGGGCCGGCCAGAGGGCTGCATTGCCCCGTAGCGGCACGTCGGCGCAGCGTCAGGCCCAGCCGACTGACACCGCCAAGGTCAAGCGTCCGGCCCCCAAGGCCCAGCCGAAGGCCCTCACCGTGGCCGACGACGACGTCATCCCCGACTCGCTGCTCGACGCCCGCTGGCGCATCCAGCCGACGGCGCCCATGCTGATCGAGGACCTCGACTCGAGTGCGCTCGACCTGCACATGCCTGAGAATATCAAGCAGGAGGTGGAGTACAACGACTCGCTCGGACTCTATTATATCGGCTCGAAGATCGGCGACTCCTACCTGAACGCGCCCATCGTGATGACGCCCGAGGAATACATGAAGTGGAGCGAACGGCGCGCCCGCCAGCAGTTCTTCCGCCAGAAGGACGCCGAGAATGTCAAGGCGAAGGGCGAGAACAAGTTCGACTTCACCGACATGCACTTCGACCTCGGCCCGGCCGAGAAGATCTTCGGCCCTGGCGGCGTCCGCGTGAAGACGCAGGGAACGGCCGAGCTGAAGATGGGCGCCACGCTGAAGAACATCGACAACCCCTCGCTGCCCATCCGCAACCGCAAGACGACGGCCTTCGACTTCGACGAGAAGATCAACCTCTCGGTCAACGGTAAGGTGGGCGACAAGGTGAACATGAACCTCAACTACAACACCGACGCCACCTTCGACTTCGACACGAAGAACCTCAAGCTGAAATATGAGGGCAAGGAGGACGAGATCATCAAGCTCGTCGAGGCCGGCAACGTCTCGTTCCCCTCGAACAACTCGCTCGTCCATGGCGCCACGTCGCTCTTCGGCCTGCGCACCGACTGGCAGTTCGGCAAGCTGAAGCTGCAGACGGTCTTGTCGCAGAAGAAGTCGACGTCGAAGAGCGTCTCGTCCAAGGGCGGCACGCAGACCACACCCTTCGAGATCGACGTGGCCGACTACGAGGAGAACCGCCACTTCTTCCTCTCCCACTACTTCCGCAACCTCTACGACCGGGCCATGCAGACCCTGCCCAACATGACGACGGGCATCAAGATCAACCGCGTCGAGATATGGGTGACGAACAAGACGGGAACCACCTCGAACACGCGCAACATCGTCGCACTGACCGACATGGGCGAGAACCAGCGGCTGAGCAACAAGCGATGGAGCACCACGGGCATGGCGGTGCCCGCCAACCTGGCCAACGATGTCTACTCGACGATCATCAGCGTGGTCGACTCGGCGCGCTCCATCGACCAGGTGACCACCCGGCTGGAGCAGCTGACGTGGCTCACGGGCGGCACTGACTATGAGAAGCTGTCGAGCGCCCGTCTGCTCACCTCGTCGGAATATACGGTCAACACGGCCCTGGGCTATGTCTCGCTGAAGACCGGCCTGCAGACCGACCAGGTGCTCGCCGTCGCCTTCGAATATACCTACGGCGGGCAGACCTATCAGGTGGGCGAGTTCTCCACCGACGTCACCCAGACGCAGAAGTGCCTCTTCGTCAAGTCGCTGAAGAACACGTCGAGCAGCCCCTCGCAGGGCAACTGGGACCTGATGATGAAGAACGTCTACTACCTGGCCTCGACGGTCGAGAAGGAGAAGTTCCGCATGGACATCAAGTACCAGAGCGACACCACCGGCACCTATCTGACCTACCTGCCCGAGGAGCAGCTCAAGTCGACGACGCTGCTCAAGGTGATGGGCCTGGACCGCCTCGATGCCAACATGAAGCCCCACGCCAACGGACAGTTCGACTTCGTCCAGGGCTACACCGTCACCAACGGCCGCATCTTCCTGCCCTCGGCCGAACCCTTCGGCGACTATCTGCGCCGCTATCTCGAGCAGAAAGGCATGGGCCAGCTGGCCGACAAGTATTGCTTCGACCAGCTCTATGACTCGACGAAGACCGTGGCCAAGCAGAACGCAGAGAAGGATAAGTTCATCCTGACCGGACAATACAAGGGCACCGCCGCCAACGTCATCTCCCTCGGCGCCTACAACGTGCCGCAGGGCTCCGTCGTCGTCACCGCCGGCGGCGTCACGCTCCAGGAGGGCTCCGACTACTCCGTCGACTATTCGGCCGGCGAGGTGACCATCCTCAACCAGAGCATCATCGACGCGGGCACCAACGTCAACGTCTCGCTGGAGTCGAACAACGACTACGGCATGCAGCGAAAGACGATGCTCGGCATGAACTGGCAGTATGACTTCACGAAGAACTTCTCGCTCGGCGGCACACTGCTCCACCTGCAGGAGCAGGCCCTCGTCACCAAGGTGGCCATGGGCGAGGAGCCGCTGAACAACACCATCTGGGGACTCAACATGAACTGGAAGCAGGAGTCGCAATGGCTGACCAACCTGCTCGACCGTCTGCCGCTGCTGCACTGCACGCAGCCCTCGCAGATCACGTTCTCGGGCGAGTTTGCCCAGCTCATCGCCGGCAAGAGCCACGGCACGCAGGACAACGCCTCCTATCTGGACGACTTCGAGAACACGAAGAACCTGCTCGACGTCAGCGACCCGAAGGCATGGGTGCTGTCGAGCGTGCCCACGATGTTCCCCGGCCATGACGACAAGGAGACGGTATCCTCCGGCTATGGACGAGCCCTGCTGGCATGGTATAACGTCGACCCCATCTTCACCCGCCGCTCGTCGAGCCTCACGCCGGCCCACATCAAGAGCGACCTGGATCAGCTGTCGAACCACTACGTGCGCGAGGTCTACGTCAAGGAGCTCTATCCCAACCGCGACCAGTCGACCTACAACGGCGCCACGTCGACCCTGCCCGTGCTCAACCTGGCTTACTATCCGCAGGAGCGCGGCCCCTACAACCTGACGCTCGACTTCAATCCTGACGGCACGCTGAAGAATCCGGCCAGCCGATGGGGCGGCATGATGCGCAAGCTGGAGACGACCGACTTCGAGCAGGCCAACATCGAGTACGTGGAGTTCTGGATGCTCGATCCTTATATATATACGCGTAAGGACGGCACCGCCTCGCAGCACAGCGGTGAACTGTACATCAACCTGGGTGAGGTCTCGGAGGACGTGCTCCGCGACGGCAAGAAGTTCTATGAGAGCGGCATGCCCGTCGACGGCACCTCTTCGTTCGAGCAGACACAGTGGGGCAAGATTCCCGTGCAGGCCACGCAGACCTATGCCTTCGCCACGACCAGCGGCTCGCGACAGTTGCAGGACGTCGGACTGAACGGTCTGACCGACGAGGAGGAGCGCTCGTTCGGCGCCTACAGCGAATGGCTCAACGCCGTCAGCGCCGTCGTGCAGAACGACTCGCTCGTCCAGGCCTGGCGCAACGACCCCGCCGGCGACGACTACCACTACTTCCGCGGCACCGACTTCGACCGCGAGCGGCGCTCCATCATGGACCGCTACAAGCGCATCAACAACCCGCAGGGCAACTCGCCGGCGTCCGACAACCAGACTGAGGGCTACGACAGCAGCTACAAGACCGGTCCCGACGTGGAGGACATCAACCAGGACTATACGCTCAATGAGTATGAGCGCTACTATCAGTATCGCATCCCCATCAGCGACGACGAGCTGCAGGCCTACAACCGCGGCATGAAGTCGGAAGACTCCTACATCGTCGACCATCGCGACTATAATGCCAAGCTGCGCAATGGCGACTCGCTCACCGTACGTTGGTATCAGTATCGCATCCCGCTTGCCGAGTATGAGCAGAAGGTGGGCGCCATCAACGACTTCACCTCCATCCGCTTCATGCGCATGTTCCTCACTGGATTCGAGCAGCCCATCGTGCTGCGCTTCGGATCGCTCGACCTCGTGCGCGGAGAGTGGCGCCAGTATAAGCAGAACCTGCAGACCTCGGCCGGCGCAGAGACGGGCGTGCTCGAGATGAGTGCCGTCAACGTCGAGGAGAACACCGAGCGCCAGCCCGTGGCCTACGTGCTGCCCCCGGGCATCAGCCGTGCCACCGACCCCTCGCAGCCCCAGCTCACCGAGAATAATGAGCAGGCGCTCTGCCTGACGGTGAAGAACCTGTCGCAGAACGAGTCGAAGGCCGTCTATAAGAACACCAACCTCGACCTCCGCCGCTACCGTCGCCTGCAGATGTTCGTCCATGCCAACCACCTCGTGCCCAACAACACGCAGCTCGAGGACAACCAGCTGGCTGTCTTCATCCGATTGGGAAGCGACTACAAGAGTAACTACTACGAATATCTCATCCCCCTGAAGCTGACGCCCGACGGCACCTATCGGTGGAATGTGCCCTCCGACCGTCCGCTGGTGTGGCCGCAGGAGAACATGCTCGACATCGACCTGAGTGTCTTCACTAACCTGAAGCGCGAGCGCAACAAGGCACGCGCTGCCGGACAGGTCAGCTACACAGACATCTTCACCGATTACGACCCTGACAAACCTAACAACAAGATCACCGTCGTGGGCAACCCGTCGCTCGGCGAGGTGAAGACCATGATCGTCGGTGTGCGCAACCTGACCAATTCGCTCAAGTCGGGTGAGGTGTGGGTCAACGAGCTCCGACTCAAGGATGCCGTCAACGAGGGTGGTTGGGCAGCCAGCGGCGCCATGAACGTGCAGCTGAGCGACTTTGGATCGGTCAACCTGACCGGCCGCTACGTCACCGACGGCTTCGGAGGCCTTGAGGAGAGCGTCATGCAACGCTCCACGGATACGGAGAAGAGCTACTCCGTGACCGCCAACTTCGAACTTGGCAAGCTCTTCCCGGAGAAAGCCAAGGTGTCGGCGCCCCTCTACTATTCCTACACGAAGGAGGACATCAGTCCCAAGTACAACCCCCTGGACACCGACATGGAGCTCGACGAAGCACTGGAGTCGGCAGCCAACAAGCGCGAGCGCGACTCCATCGAGTCGATAGCCGTCACGAAGCACACCACGCGCAACTTCTCTATCTCGAATGCACGCGTCGGCATCAAGAACAAGCGCTTCCCGCTGCCTATCGACCCCGCCAACTTCGGACTCAGCTACAGCCACTCTCACACCAAGACCACCGGCGAGACCACCATTTGGGAGACCGAGGACCAGTGGCGCGGCTCGCTCAACTACAGCTATTCGCCCGTCTACAAGACCTGGGAGCCCTGGAAGAAGTCGAAGTCAAAGTCGAAGTGGATGCAGCTGCCAAAGGCCATCGGACTGAACTATCTGCCGCAGAACATCACGTTCAACTCGGAGCTCTCGCGCAACTACTATGAGCTGCAGGAGCGCGACCTCGAGAACACCGAGAACCCCAACCTGCCGCTGTCGTTCTCGGAGCAGTTCCTCTGGAATCGTGACTTCTCCATCCGTTGGGACCTCACGAAGAACCTGCACATGAACTTCCAGTCGGCCACGCATGCGGAGATCGAGGAGCCCTATACGCCCATCAACAAGGATCTCTATGCCGACCATTATCAGGCATGGAAGGACTCCGTATGGCAGAGCGTCCGCGGATGGGGCGTGCCCCTCGACTATCAGCAGGCGTTCAAGGCTTCCTATCAGTTGCCCCTCGACAAGCTCCCCATCTTCGACTGGATCAAGGCTGACGCGTCCTACGATGCCACCTACTCATGGCTTCGCGGTACGCAGCTCGACGACGGCACCTCGCTCGGCAATACAATCCAGAACAACCGCAACCTCAACCTCAACGGCTCCCTCAACATGGAGTCGCTCTACAACCACATCCCCTTCCTCAAGAATACCAACGACCGGTTCAAGAAGCAGCCTGCGAAGAAGCCGGACAATAAGCGTACTACAGCTCAGAAGGCCTTGGCCAAGAAGGCCGGTGAGAAGGGCGACGACCTCAAGGCGGACGGACTGAAGGCTGACGCCAAGCAGCTGCCGAAGAACAAGAACTCGTTCCAGAAGGAGGTCTCGCTGCAGCGTGACTCCAGCGTCATCGTCCAGCATGGCAAGAAGACGAAGCGCCTCATCGTGACGGCCAAGAACAAGGACGGCAAGACCGTGCCCGTGAAGTGGAAGGCTGTCGACGAGAACAAGATAAAGGTGTGGGCACCGAAGGATCTCTTTGCCAGCATTGCACCGACCGAAGCCGCTCCTGCCGACACCACGGCCACGGAGGCCGACACCACGCCGACGGACAGCCTCGTAGCGGCCGACCAGCCTGCCAAGGACAAGAAAGGGAAGCGCAAGGGCAAGGGTGACGTCTCCAAGACCAAGGAGGTCGCCTCCGAGGCCTTGCAGCTGAAGATCAATGTCACGGCGAAGGAGCCGCTCGACAATCAATGGTGGTACAACCCCGCGCAGCAGGTGGCCCGCTTCCTGATGATGCTCCGCACGGTCAACGTGAGCTATCGCAATCAGTATGCCATGGCCTTGCCGGGCTTTATGCCCACCGTGGGCGACATGTTCGGACAGCGCTCTGCCGACGGACTGCTCTCGCCAGGACTGGACTTCGCCTTCGGCCTGACGGGCGACAGCTATATCGACAAGGCCCGCGACCGCGGCTGGCTGCTCTCTAACGAAAGTGTCGCCACGCCCTCGACGACAAATGCCACCGAGGACCTGCAGATACGTGCCACCCTGGAGCCTGTCCGCGACCTGAAGATCGACCTCTCGGCCACTCGCACCGTCAACCGTGCCAAGAGCATCCAGTTCATGTATGCCGGTTCGCCCACTACCCACAGCGGTTCATTCACCATGACCACCATCTCCATCCGCAGCGCCCTCGAGGGCATGGGCAATGCTAACAATGGCTACAACTCCAAGTCGTTCAACGAGTTCTGTGGCAAGGTCAACTCTATCCGCGACCGTGTCGAGGCCCGGTATGCCGGCTCGACGGTGAAGGCCAATGCCGTCGACCCCTACAGCGCCGACGTGCTCATTCCGGCATTCCTTTCCACCTATACCGTGGGCAGCGGCTCGTCGCTCGACATCTTCCCCGCACTCACACGCCTGCTGCCCAACTGGACCGTGCGCTATGGCGGCCTGGGCAAGCTGACGTTCCTGCGCGACCGCTTCAAGTCGGTCAACCTCAACCATGCCTACAAGTCGATTTATCGCGTCGGCTCTTACGCCAGCTTCAGCTCGTGGCAGGAGTACATGGGCGACCTGGGCTACGTCCAGGCAGCCGACGGCTCACTGACGCCCTCAAGCATCTACAACATCTCGACCGTCAGCATCGAGGAGTCGTTCTCGCCCCTGCTCGGCATCGACATGACGCTGCAGAACAACCTGACGCTGAAGCTGGAGTATAAGACCTCGCGTGCGCTCAACCTCTCGATGACCTCCGTCCAGATCAACGAGTCGAAGTCGAAGGACTGGGTCATCGGACTGGGCTATAAGATCTCGAACTTCAACCTCTTCGGATCGGGTAACAGCCATCGCAAGGTGAAGTCGGGCAAGAAGAAGGGCGCCGAGGAAGACGACAGCAAGAAGACCACCAACACCCGGAGCAACTCGCGCGGCGGCGTCAACCACGACCTGAACATGCGCCTCGACATCTCGCTGCGCAAGCAGGCTGCCATCACCCGCGACATCGCCAGCGGCGTCTCCTCGGCCTCCAGCGGCAACCAAGCCCTCAAGATCTCGTTCTCGGCCGACTACACGCTGTCGCGATTCCTCACCCTGACGGCCTACTACGACCGCCAGACCAACACCCCGTTGCTCTCCTCGTCGAGCTATCCCACGACGACGCGCGACTTCGGTCTGTCGCTCAAGTTCTCGCTGACGCGATAATTCTCCTCTGTGAAGCGTCATCCTCATCACAACGCATGCCCCCATGACAGACGATCGCCTCTTCTTTGCCGCAGCACTGCTCAGATGGTTTCGCGAGAACGGACGCGACCTGCCTTGGCGCAAGACCCGCGACCCCTATGCCGTGTGGCTCTCGGAGGTCATCCTGCAGCAGACGCAGGTCAGGCAGGGATGGGACTACTGGCTGCGGTTCATGCGCCGCTGGCCCACCGTCAGCGACCTGGCTGCGGCCACTGAGGACGAGGTGCTGCGCGAGTGGCAGGGCCTGGGCTACTACAGCCGGGCCCGCAATCTTCACTTTGCCGCCCGCCAGATTGTGGCGATGGGCGGATTCCCCAACACTTACGAAGAGATCCGACGGCTGAAGGGCGTCGGCGACTACACCGCTGCGGCCATCGGCTCGATAGCCTTCGACCTGCCCGTGGCTGTGGTCGACGGCAATGTCTATCGTGTGCTGAGCCGTCATTTTGCCATCGACACCCCCATCAACTCTACGCAGGGCAAGCACGAGTTCGCCACGCTGGCGCAGAGCCTGTTGCCCGAGCATGAAGCCTCGGCCTACAATCAGGCGCTGATGGACCTTGGCGCCATGGTCTGCACGCCGCAGTCGGCCCGCTGTGACGATTGTCCGCTGGCCGCGTCGTGTCTGGCGCTGGCCGAGGGTAGGGTGGGGCAGTTGCCTGTGAAACTGAAGCGCCTGAAGGTTCAGGAGCGGCGCATGACTTACGTCTATGTGCGCTACAAGGGGCAGACAGCCCTTCGCCGCCGCGGTCCTGGCGACATCTGGCAGGGGCTGTGGGAGCCTTTGCTGATTGAAGATGGAGAATTGAAGATGGAAGATGGAAGATTGAAGATTGAAGATGAAAAATTGAAGATTGAAGATGGTAGTTGGAATAATTTTCAATCTTCAATCTTCAATCTTCAACTAATCAAGCAGAACGTTCGCCACGTTCTGACCCATCGGGTCATTCTGTGCGATTTTTATCTTTGGGAGCCCCAGGAGCGTCCCCCCCTGCCCGAGGCTTACGTCTGGGTCGACGAGGCCGACGTTGACCGCTATGCTCTGCCTCGGCTGGTGGAGCTGTTGCTGGAGTCACTGCCGGCTCGATAAGTTGTCCCCGCTCTTTCTTGACGACATATTTCTGATAGTAGGTCAGCAGCAGGGTGGTCATCGGCAGGGCGATGATCATGCCCAGCATGCCCAGCAGCGAGCCCCAGATGCTGAGCGACAGCAGGATGATGGCCGAGTTGAGGCCCGTCACCTTGCCCATGATCTTCGGCACGAGGAAGGTGTCCTGAATGGTCTGCACAATGGCGAAGACGGCCAGTGCCATCAGCAGGATGAGCCAGAAGCTTTGGCCCGTGTCGGCCGCCTTGACGATGGCCAGCAGGATGGTGGGTATGAAGCCCAGCGTCTGCAGATAAGGCACCATGTTGAGCAGTCCGATGAACATGCCGAGTCCGACGGCCATGGGGAAGTCGATGATGAGGAATCCGATGCTGAACAGCACGCCGACGCAGAAGGCCACCACGCCCTGTCCGCGGAAATATTTGTTCATGCCCTCCTCCACGTCGTTGACCAGCTGAACGGCAAAGGGACGCACCGACTGCGGCAGCAGCGAGGCCCAGCCCTTCGAGATGTCCTCATAGTCGAGCAGGATGAACAGCGTGTAGAGCACAATCATGGTCAGCGACAAGAGGCTGCCCACGACGCTGATAGACTGCGAGATGACGTCCCACACCTTCGGCACGGCCTCCTTGAGGCTGTCGAGGAATCCCTCCTGGGTGACGAGCTTTCTGACCTCCTCGGCCGTGAAGTGCTGGTGGATAAATTCCTGCACGCGGCTGGGTATGTTGCTCATCGTGGCGTCGTTCGACACGTATTCCACCAGCAGGTCCTTCACGCGCAGTCCCTCGTCGATCATCGGCGGGACAATGAGCATGAAGCCGCCCGTCAGCACGGCGCCTACGACGACGAACGTGGCCAGGATGCCCAGTATGCGATACTTCATGTGGCATTTGTACTGGAAGAACTTGACCAACGGGAAGAGCAGGTAGCTGATGAGCCATGCGACGAAGAAAGGCAGCAGCACGCTGCTTAGGCGGCCCAGCAGCCACAGCACGGCGATGACGACGGCAGCCACGCAGACGCTGCGTATGAAGCGGTCGAAGGTGATCTCTTTGCGTTCCATAATGTCTCTCTTATAGAATTATGGCGGCAAAGTTACGAAATAAGCGAGAGAAAAAGAAATAAAAACGTACTTTTTATTTCTTTTTCCGAGCGAAAAGTAAGTTCGGCGAAGCCAAAGTTACGAAAATAAATCGGATAATGAATGATGAATTAAGAATTATTTTGTACCTTTGCCGTCGTTATGCCAATGCTCGAACTCAATGAAGTACTGCTCAGTGGCGAGGAGCGCACCCTCTCGCTGATGGCCAAGGCGCGACAGCTGACCTGTCTCGTCGGGGCGACGCGTCAGCGCCGCTCGCGCTGGCTGATGGCCATGCTGGGCCTTGAGCCGGTCCAGATGGGGTTCATCAGTGTCGACGGCGAGCCGCTCACGCCGGCGACCGTCGGCCTGCTGCGCCCGCTGATGGGCTACGTGCCTGACCGTCTGCAGACGGAGGGCGAGGTTGTCAGCTATGAGCCGCCGACGGTGCAGGATGTGTTCCGTCTGCGGGCCAACCGCCATCTGCCCATCTCCAACGGCATCCTGGCCGAGGAGATGCGGCGCACGAGCGCCGACGCCGACGAGGCCCGCCGCCTGGCCGTGGCCGTGCTGCTGGGCCGGCCCATCCTGCTCGTCGACCATCCGTCGGCCGCCGTGCTGCCCTACCTGAAGGATCAGGCTCGCAGCGGCCGCACGGTCATCGTGGCCACCGACGCGGCGCCCATCATTAATGCAGCCGATTTAGTCGTAGAGATTTAAGTGATAGAAAATAATTGTGGCGTATGAGTAAAGATACAGACCCCACCCCCGACCCCTCCCCTTGAAGGGAGGGGAGTAGCCTCCCCCCGACCCCTCCAAAGGAGGGGGGGTAGCTGCCGCACTGTTCGACGGGAATGACGGCGCAGCTACTCCCCTCCCTTCAAGGGGAGGGGTCGGGGGTGGGGTCTGTAAATTATATCAAGTTTATTAATGGTTACTGAGGTAAAATCGGAGTGAGATTATGTTGCAGATGTCTGATATGAATGTGTGGGGAGCCGTGCTGGTGGGAGTGCTGGTGCTGGCCGCAGCGGCCCTGTTTTGGCTGATTGACCGCAGGACGTTCCGCCAGTTGGTGCGCGTGGGACTGCTGGCCGTGGGGCAGTTGCTCTTCGTCGGCCTTTATGTCTGGGCCTTGCAGCGCGCTGACTCGGTCTGGCTCCATGTGGCCTGGCTTGTGGCTATGGTTGCCGCGGCGGCAGGCCTGACGCTCCGGCGTCCATTCACCCGGAAGCATGTCGTGGCCCTGTCGGCGAGTCTCCTGTTGGGACTCGCAGTGCTGGCGGGCTGCGTGGTGCTCTGTGTGCCGGGCCGGCTGTTCGTGCCGGTTGTCGGCGTGCTTATTGGCTATCTGATGGTGTCGGCCCGCAAGACGCTGACGACCTATGAGGGCAGCAAGCTCCACACTGCCGGCCACATACGCTATCTGCTGGCTAACGGCGCCACGCCTGTGGAGTCGCTCCTGCCCAGCATACGCCGAGGTTTGCGCGCCGCCGTGCTGCCGCAGTCGCAGCAGCTCGACGCGCCCCTGGCCGTGGCCGTGCCCCCATTGCTGTGCGGCTTGCTGATGGGCGGCGCCACGGTGGGAGCAGCCCTTTCGGCCACCATCCTCCTCACCTTTGCCGCCCTGGCAGCGTCAGTGCTCACGGCTGTGCTGCTGATTGTCTTTATTGAGCTTCAGACATCAGGTAACGCCTGAAGTCCTCATAATCCTTTGTCATCGCGATGCTCTGCTTCCGGCCCTGCATGAAGGCCTGAAGCCGCTCGGGTATCGCGATGTCGATGCCTAAGATTTCGTCCACTTTTTCCTTGAACTTCGCCGGGTGGGCCGTCTCGCAGAAGATGCCCACCTCGCCCTCGCGCAGTTGCTCCTCGAGTGCGCGGTAGCCGCAGGCGCCGTGCGGGTCGAGCACGTAGCCCGTCTCCGCGTAGCAGCGGCGCATCGTCTCGCGGATCTGGTCGTCGCTGTAGGTGGCGCCGCTGATGAGCTGTGTGATGCGCTCATGGCTGCCGCCGTAGAGGTCGAGGATGCGCGCGAAGTTCGACGGGTCGCCCACGTCCATGGCGTTGGCCAGCGTCTGTCGCGACGCCTTCGGCTCGTAGCGTCCCGTCTGCAGGTAGTTATAGAAGATGTCGTTGGCATTGTTAGCCGCGATGAAGCCCTTCACGGGCAGCCCCATCTCATGGCCGAAGAGGGCGGCGCAGAGGTTGCCGAAGTTGCCTGAGGGGACGCAGATTTTTAGTGAAGAGTGAAGAGTGAAGAGTGAAGAATTTGCTGCCGCCGTCCCATCTGGTGCTGGTGTGGCGGAAGCAAATTTTTCACTTTTCACTTTTCCTTTTTCCATTAGTCTTGCCACCGCATTGAAATAATAGAACGCCTGGGGCAGGAAGCGCGCCACGTTGATCGAGTTGGCCGACGTCAGCCGCATGTGCTGCCGCAACACCTGGTCCATGAAGGCCTGCTTCACCAGCCGCTGGCAGTCGTCGAACACGCCGTCGACCTCCAGCGCCGTGATGTTGCGGCCCAGCGTCGTGAACTGACACTCCTGGATGGGGCTCACCTTCCCCTTCGGATAGAGCACGTAGACGTGGATGCCCTCCACGCCGAGGAATCCGTTGGCCACGGCCGACCCCGTGTCGCCTGACGTGGCCACGAGCACGTTCACCGGCCCGCGGCCCTTCTCCTCCTTAATAAAATACTGCAGCAGGCGGGCCATGAAGCGCGCACCCACGTCCTTGAAAGCCAGCGTGGGCCCGTGGAAGAGCTCCAGGGCGTAGATGTTGTCCTTCACCCGCACGACGGGGCAGTCGAACTGCAGCGTGTCGTAGACCAGATCCTTCAGTCCGTCGGGGTCGACGTCCTCGCCGAAGAACGCCTCGGCCACGTTGTAGGCGATGTCCTGGAATCGCATCGTGGGCATGTCGTCGAAGAACGCCTTCGGCAGTCGGTTGATACGTTCGGGCATGTAGAGCCCGCGGTCCTCGGCCAGTCCGTTGACGACGGCCTTGCGCAGATCGGCCTCGGGGGCCTCGTGGTTGGTGCTGTAGTATTTCATCGTAGGAACGTTTTTGTTATCATCTGACGTGCAAAGATACGAACTTTTCGTCATTCTGCCGCGAAACGGGGGGCTGGATATGCCGGAAACGGACAATTTAATGTTTTTTAAGGGAGGAATGGTAAGATTTAACCTATTAATTCATATCTTTGCAAACGTAGAATCGTGAAATTTCAAAACTATCTTTATTATTAACTAAACCCCGACAAACAATCATGAGACACCTGAAGATCTTTATGGCCATCCTCGTGGCCATCCTGACAGCGCCAGGGGCGCGGGCAGCCGATTATACTGACGCGAACGGCCTGACCTACACCTATCGCCAGAACGTTCCCTATACGATGGGGGACTTAGCCTCAGTAGTGAGCGGTTATTTTCTGACCAAGGTGCCCTCCGGGGCTGTCAATGTGACCATCCCCTCCACGGTTGGAGGGGAGAGCGTAGTGGGCATCGACGAAGGAGCATTCACGAATTGTCTGTCCACCATCAAGACGCTCACGATGCCTTCGGTCCGGACGGGCATTCCTCGCCGAATGCTGAAGAATGCCGTTCAGCTGGAGTCCGTGGATTGGGGCAACTACATGCCCTACGTCATTGGCTACGAGGCCTTTTATGGGTGTCTGAAGTTATCTTCTATTTCGCTAAGGCTGGGTCAAGGTGGTTATACTAAGATTGGCACATCCGCCTTTCAGGGTTGCCGCGCGCTCAGTGTGACGGTCGACCTGGCCGGATCTAGTTCCTTAGGCCGTTTCGTCTTAGGCTCCTCGGCCTTCTACGGCACCTCCGTGGTCATCGATGCCCGCAGATGGGACAATGTGGCACCGGGAGAACCCACGGTGGTTTCAGAAGATTGCCAGGTGCTGGTGAAGGACGGCCTGGGCGAGCACTACCGGAATTCCTCCGCTTGGAGACTGGGCACCATCGTTGACAACGGCCCGACGTATACAAACTATTCCGTCACCGCCGTCAATGCCGAGAACGGCGTCAACGTCTTCGACGGTTCGCAATGGACTACGCTCGACTCGGCCTCGCCTTCCTTACGGCAGCTCATTGACAAGTCAAAGACCGTCATTGTCTCCATTCCCCAGGCAGGCTTCAAGTCGCTGCTGATGAACGGCGTGGAGATTAAGGGCAATACGGATTATTTCGACGAGTCGCTTTCGTATCCCGACGGCCATGTGGAGGATGTCTATATGTTCGAGGACCTGGCCGACGACGAAGTGTCGCTTGTCGTCGTCTATGGCTCTGCCAACGGGGTCATCCACTTTGCCGATCCGGCCGTCGAGGCTATCTGCGTGGCCAACTGGGACACCGACCACGACGGCTTCCTCACCCAGGACGAGGCTGCTGCGGTGACGTCGCTGAGGGTTGGCGGGGCGACGCGCTCCGTGTTCTACAACAACCAGACCATCACCTCGTTTGACGAGCTGCAGTACTTCACCGGGCTGTCGGCCATAGAGGGCAATGCCTTCTATTTGTGCAAGTCGCTGAAGAGCATTGTCTTCCCAAAGACCGTCACGACGGTCGGGGAATATGCGTTCCAGACGTGTGTAAACCTTCAGTCGGTGGTGCTCAACGAGGGGCTGAAGACGATCAATCCCTATGCCTTTGCATCATGCACCTCGCTGAAGGCCATCTCCCTTCCCCTCTCGCTCGAGACCATCAATCAAGAGGCTTTCGGCAATAGCGGCCTGAAGTCATTGTTTATTCCCGCTAACGTCTCGAGCATCATGGACGACGCCACGATGAGCTCCATCCCGTATATTGCATCGCAGGAGCTGCCGGCCATCGTTGTCGACGAGAACAACCCGTGGTATGACTCGCGCGACAATTCGCTGGCCGTCATTCGCAAGAGCAGTCCGGTCACCCTGGTGGTGGGCTGCAAGAACACGGTCATCCCCGAGGGCGTCGAGCAGATAGGCTTCGGAGCCTTCTATTTCTCCGGCAAGACCGAGCTCGTCATCCCCGCCAGCGTCACCAGTATTGGCAAGCTGTCGCTCTTTGGCAGTGAGAACCTGGAGCGGCTCATCATGAAGCGCGCCGAGCCCATCCCCTTCGACGGACAGATCTTCGGCAGGATGACGAAGCAATATCCTGTGCACTGCACCCTGCAGGTTCCCGTCGGCACGCGCGAAGCCTATATCGCCGCCGGCTGGACGGAGGAGATCTTCAAGGGAGGCGTCGTCGAGGCTGCTGACGGCGCCGCAGGGACGCCTGGCGACGTCGACGGCAACGGTCAGGTGGACATCGTCGACGTGACGAAACTGGTCGACAAGATCTTGGGTAAGGATTGATTACTGCGGTCCTTTTTTGGCAAAAAAAGCATCTATAAAACTATTTTCAAGGCGTGAAAATTTATTTTCAAGCCTTGAAAATAGATTTTCGTGACTTGGAAATATATTTTCAAGCCTTGGTGAATATGAGGGTATGCCCTCTTTTTTGTCTTATACAACGCATCAAGAAGTATAAGAAAAAGGTATTCACAAGGCAAAACTGATGGAAATATGATGCGCAGCCGCTCCCCTCCCTTCAAGGGGAGGGGTTGGGGGGTGGGGTCTCTAACTATCTCTACATGAATAATACACAGCCCCCACCCCTGTCAAAGATTACAGGCCCCACTCCTGACAAAGATTACAGACCCCACCCCCAACCCCTCCCCTTGAG
>OCTW013387080.1_pt1 | contig 16508 bp, 10 predicted proteins | sample 1539671 | NCBI WGS metagenome assembly OCTW01 (sample SAMN02144230, study PRJEB22623) | gut metagenome | biome: sheep rumen | host: Ovis aries | place: New Zealand
CTGCTCACAGGAGGATTGGAACTCGGCGTTGTGTGTGCCGTGGAGGATGGTGAGGTGCAAGGTGTCAGTGCTTGGACAGCCGTCCGAGTTCGTGTACTGATAGGTGTATGTGCCGGTCTCAGTGTAGGTGTTGTTGTGCCAAGTGAATTGCTCACAGGCGGACTGGGTCTCGGAGTTGTGTGTGCCGTGGAGGATGGTGAAGTGCAGGGTGTCAGTGCTGGCACAGCCATCTGCGTTAGTGTATTGGTGGGTGTAAATGCCAGTCTCGGAGTATGTGTTGTTGTGCCATGTGAAATGTTCACAGGCGGATTGGACCTCAGTATTGTGTGTTCCGTGGAGGATTGTGAGGTGGAGGTGGTAGATGCTGTCCCAAAGATTCTCGTTTGGAACAGTGTCGTAGTAGTCACCGGAGGCAGAGAGCGTTCTTCCTCGCCAATGAAGGGTATCGCAAGCCGTGAGTGATATGTGGACGGTTGCTGACGGGCGATAAATGACGGCTCCAACGGCGTTGTTGTTACTGGTCCTGGAGTGGCCTGTCTGGTCGAGAGAATCGGGAATGAGAATGTAAGATGCTGGAGTGTTGGTCGGGTTGTCTATCCAGGTGGAGGCGAGGAGGTGTGCGGACGAAGTGTAGTCGACGCTGTGAGCGGTTGAAATACCTGTTGTGGCAGCGACTGTGTTAGCAAGCGGAGGGTAGATGGTGTGTGTCACTCCTTGGACGGGTAGTGTGGCTGGCAGGGGGTGACCATCTGTGTCTGAATTGACTTGGGGCGGGGTGGATGGATCGATAGTGAGGTTGTTTTGGGATATGGTGGGAGATCCACTGATTGTGTGCCAGATGTTGTTGTATGTGTTGGTCGTCAGGCCATTGTATATGCGGACGTCTTGTACGGATGCTCCTGCGGTGTTGCTGACGAAGAGGTTGTTGACGAGTTGGATGCTGCCTCCTCGGATGTTTATGGCGCCGCCTTGGTTGGAAATGTCGGCCCTGTTGTTGGCAAAGGTGTTGTTGGTTATATTCGAGGTGCCGCTTCCAGTTTGGAGTAGAATCGCTCCACCCATGTCGGTGCTGTTGTGGCTGAAGGTGCAGTTGTCAATGAAGAGGGGAGATGTGCTTTCGTGGCAAATGGCTCCACCTTGCCCGGTGTGGGTGTGGCAGAGGCTGAGGGTGCTGCGGGTGAGGATAATCGAGGCTGTAGCGGCGGAGCCGGAGGTATAAATGGCTCCGCCTTTACCCCAACAGGTGTCACTGTTGAAAGAGCAATTGTTGATGTAAAGGTTGCTGCTTTGGGCATATAGCGCGCCGCCGAGGTCGGCTCCTGCGCGAGTGACGACGGTGCTGTTGCTGTCAAGCGTGGTGTTGGTTAACCAGAGTTGGCTATTCTGAGCAGAAATTGCTCCGCCATAGCTGTGTGCATAGTATGATTCTGCTCGCTGGATGGCATGGTTGTGTGTGAGGCGACAGCTGTCAATCAAGCATGGTGTGGATTGGATGAGGATGGCTCCACCATGGCTGTGCAGGGTGTTGAGGGTCTGGGCGGTGTTTTGGGTGAAGGTAGTATGTTTGAGGAATGAGGTATCGCAGTTGTATAGAAAAAGTGTTCCACCTTGGATGGCTTGGTTATGATGGAAGTGGCAGTCGGCAATAGTAACGTGCGACAAGCGGGGTGGGTCGCTTCCGCAGTAGATGGCGCCTCCGTGCGAGGCTTGGTTGTGATGTATGGTGCAGCAGCGGAGGGTGAGGTGTGTTTGGTAGCAGCGGATGGCTCCGCCGGGGCCATGAGAGAGACCATGGGCAAGGGTAAGGCTGTCAAGGATGAGCGTGGCGTTATAGGCTGAGAAGATGAGAGTTGTGTCGTTGCCGCTGATGGTGATGGTGCTGCCCGCTGACCCGTTATTGCGACCATTGATGTGGATGGTAGTGTTGCGGATTACGGGCAGGGTGTCATTCAGTTGGATGGTGGTGGGGGTGCCAGAGGGAAGGTTGAAAGTAATAGACCCACCTCCAGGAGTGTTAATTGTGTGGATGATGGCTTCGCGCAAAGAGATACAGCCATCGGTAGGGTCGACGGTGTCGAGGTGGGTGGTAACTACAGCGGAGTCTGCTCCGGGTGGATTGTCGGCGAGGGGCAGCGGGATGGAGTGTGCGAGGGTGGGAATAGAGAGGAGGAGGGTCAGCAACAGGGATGCCGTCAGTCCGGTTGAACGGGCATGGGTTAGTAGGTTTTGCTCCATACTTCTTCTGTATAGGAGTTGTTATAGTTTATGAATAGCCGCACTTCGATAGGGTTGTTGTCAGCGGGATCGGTGGTGCCGTTGAGTTTGCTGTCGGCCATGGATGCGAGTTTGCGGGCAAGTGAACGTACATCGTTCCGGGTGGTGTTGTCGGCTCGGACAGTGTTGTCGTTAAGACGGGGGTAGTAGCCAAAGAATGTTTCCTGAAAGGCTTGCTGGATGTTGTCGTAAGTGATATATTTGGCTTGTGTGTAGAGCTGCCAGTATATGGTGCAGTTGATGGTGTCGGTTTTCTGGCAAGAGCTGGTGGCCAGGATGGCGAAGAGGAATAGGATAGGTAATAGTCGTTTCATAGTCTGTTGTTTTTGATTGTTTTTGTTTTGTTTCGTGGCCCTTCACAAGGAGGTCTTGTGGTTTGGCAGTATGAGGGACTTTGTGCCTCTTTGCAGCACTTTAGCCCCCGTGTGGCTGCCACATAATAGCAGCCACACACGGAGGGATGATGGTGTCAAGGATTGAGTTCTTGCTTGCGGGCCCAATGTTCCATGAAGTCTTCGTAGTTGCGTTTGAGGAGGTTTGGGGTGTCAAGGTTGTAAGGGCATTTGGAGCGACACTGCCCACACTGGAGACATTGTTTGGTCTGCTGCATTTTGGCGTAGAATTCATCGGTGAGGTATACGTTGTAGGGGGCGCGGCGGAGGAAGAGATACATGCGGTTGCAACTCTCTATTTCGATTCCGGCAGGGCAGGGCTGGCAATAGCCGCAGCCACGGCAGAAATCGCCGCAGAGTTCAGCCCGGTCTTTCTCAATTCGGCGGCGCATATCGTCAGTGAGAGTGGGCGGGTTTTCTTGGAAAGAGATGAATTCATTGAGTTCGCTTTCGCGTTGTATGCCCCAGATGGGTTCGACGTGCGGGAATTGCGCTATGTATGCGTAGGCTGTGGCGGCATGGTTGATGAGGCCTCCGGCCAATGCTTTCATGGCTATAAAGCCTATGTTGTTGGCTTTGCATTTGTCGACGAGAGCCATTTCCTGGTCGCTGGCGAGGTAGGAGAAGGGGAACTGGAGGGTCTCGTAGAGACCGCTGTCGATAGCTTCGTGGGCCACGGCAAGACGGTGGTTGGTGATGCCGATATGACGTATTTTGCCTTGCTGCTGGGCTTGGAGCATGGCCTCGTAGAGGCCGGTGCCGTCGCCGGGTTTGGGGCAGAAAGAGGGATTGTGGAATTGGTAGAGGTCAATGTAGTCGGTGCGGAGGAGGCGGAGGCTGGTTTCGAGCTGCTGCCAGAAGTCTTCGACGCGAGTGGCACCAGTTTTGGTGCTGATAATCACTTTGTCGCGCCGGTCGGCGAAAGCGGTGCCGAGTTTCTCCTCGCTGTCCGTATAGAATCGGGCAGTGTCGAAGTAGTACATTCCGTGGTCGAGGGCTTTGTGGAGCAAGTGGACGGTCTCGGCGGTGGATATGCGCTGGATGGGGAGTGCTCCGAAACCGTTTTTGGGGACGATGAGTCCGCTTTTGCCCAAGGTTACTGTGTCCATGGTTTTGAGGTGTTGGTTGATGATTGTGTGATTAGTCAAGGTCTTTGCCGCAGCAGTTTTTGTATTTCTTGCCGCTTCCGCAGGGACAGGGGTCGTTGCGTCCCACTTTTTTCTCTACATGCACCGGCTGTGGTTTGGGCCGCTCGCCGGTCTGCTGGCTGGCTGCACGGTCCATAGCGCGTTGGGTTTCGGTGGCAGTGTTGTCGTGGCTGGCTTTGAGGTTGCGGTTGTCGCGTTTGGGCTGGTGGGCTTCTTTCATGTCTTCGTCCTCCTTGACAGGCAGACTGGCACGAATCAGGAATGACGAAATCTCACGGTTGATCTCCAGGAGCATTTTCTCAAAGAGATTGAAGCTTTCGAACTTGTAAATCAGCAACGGGTCTTTCTGCTCGTAGGAGGCATTCTGAACACTCGTTTTCAGTTCGTCCAGTTCGCGAAGGTGGTCTTTCCAGAGGTCGTCGATGATGGCGAGAGTGATGCCCTTTTCGATGCTGAGCTGCACTTCGCGTCCTTTGTTCTCGTATGATTTCTTGACCGGGGTCACCACATTGAGGGTCTTCTTGCCGTCAGTGATGGGGAAGGCCACATTGACATAGCGGGTGTTCTCGTAGATGCGCTTGATGAAAGGATAGGCCAAGTCGCTGATGCGTTGCATGCGCTCTTTGTAGGTAGAGTATACCATGTCGTAAAGTTTCTGGACGGCATCATCGTGGCGGGCGTTGAACAATTCGCGCTCGGTGAAAGGCACTTCGAGGGCGAAGACGCGTATCATTTCGAGTTTGAAGCCTTCCCAGTCATGGTTTTGGGCAGCGTCGTCGTAGATGAGGGCGCAGGTGTCATAAAACATATTGCTGATGTCGATGCTCAGGCGGTCGCCATATAGGGCATTGCGGCGTTTGTTGTAGATGACGGTGCGCTGGTTGTTCATTACGTCGTCGTATTCAAGCAGGCGTTTGCGCATACCGAAGTTGTTCTCTTCCACCTTTTTCTGGGCCTTCTCAATCTGACGGGTAATCATGGAGTGCTGGATGACTTCGCCTTCCTGCAGTCCCATGCGGTCCATGACGCTGGCTATGCGGTCCGACCCGAAGATACGCATCAGGTCGTCCTCCAGCGACACGAAGAAGAGGCTGCTGCCGGGGTCGCCCTGACGGCCGGCACGGCCGCGCAGCTGGCGGTCCACACGGCGGCTTTCGTGGCGCTCAGTGCCGATGATGGCCAGACCGCCCGCCTCGCGCACTCCGCCCTTGAGCTTGATGTCGGTACCACGGCCTGCCATGTTGGTGGCGATGGTCACATGTCCGGGTTCACCGGCGTGGGCTACGATTTCAGCCTCCTTCTGGTGCAGTTTGGCGTTGAGGACGCTGTGCTCGATGTGTTTCATCTTGAGCATCTTGCTGAGCAGCTCCGAGGTTTCGACGCTTGTGGTACCCACCAGCACGGGGCGTCCGATGCCGATGAGGCGTTCCACCTCGTCGATTACGGCTTTGTACTTCTCGCGCTTGGTCTTGTAAATCATGTCGTCCATGTCTATGCGTGCGATGGGTCTGTTGGTGGGTATCACCACCACATCCAACTTGTAGATGTCCCAGAACTCACCGGCCTCGGTCTCTGCCGTACCCGTCATGCCGGCCAGTTTCTTGTACATGCGGAAATAGTTCTGCAGCGTGATGGTGGCATAGGTCTGTGTGGCTGCCTCCACCTTGGCGTTCTCCTTGGCTTCCACGGCCTGGTGCAGACCGTCGCTCCAGCGGCGGCCCTCCATGATACGGCCCGTCTGCTCATCGACAATTTTCACCTGCTTGTTCTCGTCCACAATGTAGTCGATGTCCTTCTCAAAAAGGGTGTAGGCCTTCAGCAGCTGGTCCACCGTGTGTACGCGGTCGCTCTGTATGGCAAAATCGTTGTATATCTTCTCCTTCTTGGCTGCCTTCTCCTCGGGGGTGAGGTTTTCGTGCTCCAGCTCTGCTATCATGCTTCCGATGTCGGGCAGCTGGTAGAAGTTGCGGTCCTCGCCCAGACCGGTGAGGAAGTCCATACCCTTTTCGGTCAGCTCCACAGTGCGGTTCTTCTCGTCGATGGTGAAGTACAGGTCGTCATCGATAATATGCATGTATTTGTTCTGCTCCTGCATGTAGAAATTCTCGGTGCGCTGCAGGATGGCTTTCATGCCCGTCTCGCTGAGGAACTTGATGAGGGCTTTGCTCTTGGGAAGGCCGCGATAGGCGCGCAGCAACAGTTTGGCGGGTTCCTCTTCGGGTTTGGGGTCGGGATTGGCCGCAAGCCCGTTCTTGGCGTCTGCCAGCACTTTGGTCACCAGATTCCGCTGGGCGTTGTAGAGCTTTTCAATCACCGGCTTGAAACGGTCGAACTCCTGGTCTTCATCGTCCTTGCCCGTGGGGCCGCTGATGATGAGAGGGGTACGGGCATCGTCGATAAGCACCGAGTCAACCTCGTCGACGATAGCATAGTTGTGGCCCCGCTGCACTAATTCTTCGGGGTTGCGGCTCATGTTGTCGCGCAGGTAGTCGAAACCGAACTCGTTGTTGGTGCCGTAGGTGATGTCGGCGCGGTAGGCAGCCTTGCGCTCCTCGCTGTGGGGTTCGTGCTTGTCAATGCAGTCCACCGTCAGGCCGTGGAACTCAAACAGCATTCCCATCCATTCCGAGTCGCGCTTGGCCAGATAGTCATTCACCGTAACCACATGCACACCCTTGCCGGGCAGGGCATTCAGGTATACAGGCAGGGTGGCCACAAGGGTCTTACCCTCGCCGGTGGCCATCTCGGCGATCTTGCCGCTGTGCAGCACCACGCCGCCAATCAGCTGCACGTCGTAGTGCACCATGTCCCATGTAATCATGTTGCCGCCGGCCATCCAATGGTTTTGGTATATGGCCTTGTCCTGCCCGTCGTCGCCGGCAACGATGCTCACGCTGTCGCGCTTCACGGCCAGCGCGCGGTCGTGGTCGGTGGCGGTCACCACCACCTCCTCGTTCTCGGCAAAGCGGCGTGCCGTCTCTTTCACCACACTGAAGGCTTCGGGCAATATGTCGTTCAACACTTTTTGTGTCTTGTCGTATGATTCCTTCTCAAGTTTGTCTATCTGCTTGTATATCTCCTCCTTTTCGGCCACGGGCATGTCATACTCCTCCTCGATGCGCAACCGCAGGGTGCCCAGCTCCTGCTCCTCGGTTTCCACCTCTTTGCGAATGCGCTCTTTGAACTCTATGGTCTTGGCACGCAGCTGGTCGTTAGTCAGTTTCTGAATCTCGGGATAAATCTTCAATGTGGCATCGAGGAACGGTTTCACCTCTTTTAAGTCGCGGTCCGACTTGGTGCCAAACAGTTTGGATAAGAAATTTGCCATTATTGTGTTTTCTTTTGTTACTATAAGTTTATTATACAATATGTTGCGTCTCGGCCTATATATAAGACCGAATTTGCAAAGATACAAAAAATAATTCACAAACAAAAAGAGACTCCCCGCCCTTTAACGATATTTGTAAAATGCTGCGGATGGCAATCTTTGTCTGGTCGCCCCGTGGCATTTTCTCCATCGCCTTCTCGGGCTATTTTGCCAACAGATTCTCTGCCGAGGTGGTGTTTGGCGACTTCGCCTGCGGTGCGTAATAGCCTTGTGTCGGGACACTGAGTCGGGGTGGCCCGCTAACGGTGTTCATGGGCTAATTTGAGCGGCAGGCGATATTTGCGCTGCAATATTCCTGTTGTGAAAATTCCGATCGGCCGGATTGGCCCCATCAGCGGCTTGACCGAAATGGTGCGGTCGGTCGTTATATATTTTCTCTTTAATTTGCATGTTTATTGTATATTGTTTCTGAACCAGAAAAAATATGCAGTCAACGCGCAAACAACTCAGTGGCTAAGTGCGGTAAATGAGCTGGATTTTTTTTGACCGATGTCGCAGTGGCACGGGCCGATGCGGGTGCTGTCTATTCGCGCGGTGACGCCGCCGCCGGTGGAATTGTCGAGTGTGAACTTGGCAGACTGGTTTCCCGAAGGCCCACTCTTTCTTTGTCCTTGTTTCTAAGCAAAAAAAAGCACTGGGGTGCGGTCGAGGCCGCATCCCAGTGCAAGGGTGATTAAGCGGAATGAGGCAACTATCGGTTGCTCTCTTCGACGGATTCTTTGATGAGTTGGAAGGTGGCTTCGATGTCGTTGTCCAGACCCATGCTGAAACGGATGAGGCCTTCGCTCATGCCCATCTCTTTCTGGATGTCTTCGGGTACTTCGCTACTGGTGCTCTTGCCGCTGTTGCTGAAGAGGGTCTTGAAGTAGCCGAGGCTGACGGCGAGGTAGCCCACGCCTTTGCGCTGCATGATTTCCATGATGCGGCTGGCCTTGTCGGCGGTGCCCATGTCGATGCTGATCATGCCGCCGTAGCCATAGCCTTCGTTGCACATGGAGTTGAAGAGCTCGTAGTCGGGGTGCTCAGGCAGTCCCGGATAGTTGTATTTGAATCCCACTTCTTTGAAACGCTTGGCAAGGTACATGGCGTTCTCGCCGTGCTTTTTCATGCGGATGTGGAGGGTGTGGAGGTTTTTAAGGATGGAGGCGGAGCGCATGGGGTCCAGCACGGGGCCGAGGAGCATGCAGGTGCCGTTGTTGACGTCGATGAGGCTGTTGATGTATTCAGCGCTGCCACAAATGGCACCGGCCACGCAGTCGTTGGTGCCGTTGACATATTTGGTCATGGAGTAGACGGTCACGTCGGCTCCCAGCTGGCAGGGGTTGAAAATCATGGGGGTAAAGGTGTTGTCGACAATGAGTTTGGCACCGGCGGCATGGGCGATTTTGCTCAGTTCGGGTATGTTGGCAATGCGCAGCAGGGGGTTGTTCATCGTTTCGGTGTAGACAACTTTGGTGTTGGGATGTTCGGCCAGGGCTTTGCGTACGGCGTCGAGGTTCTGCATGTTGACGAAGGTGGTCTCGACGTTGAATTTCTTGAGATAGTTGGCCATGAAGGCGAAGGTGCCGCCGTATGTGGTCATGGAGCTGACGATGTGGTCGCCGGCCTTCACTTCGTGGAGCAGTGCGCTGGTGATGGCCGCCAGGCCTGAGCCGGTGACCCATGCGGCTTCGGTGCCTTCCATGGCTGCCAAGGCCTGGCAGAGGGCCAGGTTGGAGGGGTTCCAGTGGCGGCTGTAGAGGAAGAAGCCTTCGGTTTCGCCGTGGAAGGTCTCGGTCATGAGGTGTGCTTCGGGGAAGGTGAATGTTGCGCTGTCGCAGATGGCGGGGTTTACGCCGCGGTTGGCGTCGCGGCCGTCGAGCCGCTGGATGGCGGTTGCGGGATCGAATTTTTTCATGTTGTTGGTTTTATAAGTTTATGTTGATTATTATTGTGTTGTTTGTCCGGTTTATTTGTATAGGAGGAAGATGGCTGGCCTTTTGTGCAGTTGGGGTGGCTCGGTGAGCCACAGGCGGGCCATGCGGGTGCGGATGTATTGGGTGGGGAGGGTGAGGTCGCACGCCACGCAGATGCGTGTGGTGGGCATGAGCCGCGAGGCGAGGAGGGCCAGGAGTTTGTCGTTGCGGTAGGGCGCCTCGATGAAGATTTGCGTCTGGCTGTCGCGGTAGATGCGGGTTTCCAGGCTTTTGAGACTTGCCGTGAGTTTGTTGGTGTCAATGGGGGGATAGCCGTTGAAGGCAAAGTTCTGCCCGTTAAAGCCTGAGGCCATGAGGGCAAGAAATATGCTGCTGGGCCCCACTAAGGGCAGGATTTCGATGCCTTGACGGTGGGCCATGGAGGTGATAAGGCTGCCGGGGTCGGCAATGCAGGGCAGCCCGGCCTCGCTCATCAGCCCCACGTTGGATCCTTGCGCAATGGGGTCGAGATAGTGGGCGATGTCGGTTTCGGGTGTGTGCTCGTTGAGTTCGAAGAAGGTGGTGTTGTCGATTTCGGCCTCATAGCCCATGCGCTTGAGGTTGCGGCGGGCGGTGCGGATGTCCTCGACGATGAAGTGCCGGCAGGTGTTGAGCATCTCGCGGTTGTAGGGCGGGAGTGCCGTGTCGACCGGGCCATCACCTATCGGGACAGGGAACAGTATGAGTTTGGCGGCCATTAAATCATTTTTAAGTATCCGACTTCCTTTTCTGTCAGTTCGCGGTAGTGGCCGCGGGGCAGGTCTTTTTTTGTCAGGCCGGCAAAGACTGTGCGGTCCAGTTTGTGGATGCTGTAGCCCAGGTGTTCGAAGATTCGGCGCACGATGCGGTTCTTGCCCGAATGGAGTTCCACGCCCACGATGCGTTTGTCGTTGGCCCCTTGGACGTACTGCACGTCGTCCACCCGTATAAGGCCGTCTTCGAGTTCGATGCCTTCGAGCATGTGGCGCATGTCTTCGCGGGTGACAGCCCGGTCGAGTTCCACCTGGTAGATTTTGTACACCCCGGTTGAGGGATGGGTGAGTCGTCGGGCCAGGTCGCCGTCGTTGGTGAAGAGGAGCAGCCCTGTGGTGTTGCGGTCCAGTCTGCCTACGGGGTAGATGCGCTCGGGACATGCCCCGTCGATGAGCATCATCACGGTTTGGCGTTCCTGTGGGTCGTCGACGGTGGTGATGAACCCTTTCGGCTTGTTGAGCAGGAAGTAGCGCTTGCGCTCGGAGCGGAGGGTTTCGCCGCCGTAGTTGACCACATCGCCTTCATGCACCTGGAACCCCATCTCGGTGACCACTTTGCCGTTCACCATCACGCTGCCTGCGGCAATGAGTTTGTCGGCCTCGCGGCGCGAGCAGATGCCGGCGTTGGCAATGTATTTGTTGAGGCGTGTGGTGCCGTCGTAGGGTTTGGGAGAGGGAGGCGGGGTTTTGACGCGGGGTACTGGCCGCTGCTTGGGTCTGTTGGGGTCCTTGGGCCGTTTGGCTTTGCGGAAGGGCTTCTCGGCCTGCGGGTTGCGCTGGGGACGCTCGTCGTTGTCGCGGCGCGGACGATTATCGTTGTCGCGGCGCGGATGCTCGTCGTTGTTGTGGAAGTGGCGGCCGGGGCTCTGTTTGGCAGGGCGCGAGGAGGGCCGTGAGTTGTTGTTTTTGCCGAAGCGGGGCCGGCGGGGGTTGTTGTCTTTGTTGTTTTCCATGGTGTTGTTTAGAATCTCATTTTGTATGGGAAACTGGCATCCAGCTCCTGTTTGTTGCGCAGGGATGCCACTTGGTTGGCAAGGCGCAGGAGGATTTCGAGTTTCATGAATTTGAGCCAAGAGACGGCCTTGTCGTCCCTGCGGCAGGCGAGGGCGAACATGAGGTTGGCCTCGTGCAGGTTTTTCTGTACCCATAGGCGGGCGCGTGGGTCGCCGTCAATGGCGTGGCTGAGAAGTCCCAGCCAGTGGTAGTTGTGCTGGACGAGCCATTGTTCGGCTTCGACATCGTCCTGCAGGAAGTTGCTGAAGGCCGCCAGCTCGGTATATCCCGCCGACACAAGCCATTGGAAGAAGTCTTTGTTTCCGCCGATGGCTTGTTCCAGTGCCAGCAATACCCGTGGGCTGTAGGCCAGCAGCCCGCGGCGCACGATGGCTTTGTCGGTTGGTTTGCTTGTTGCGGCCATGTCAGAGTTATTGGCGTATGGTGGCGCCCAGTTGGGTTTCGAGGTTCTTTTGGAGTTTGGCCATTACGGCTTCAATTTGCTTGTCGTTGAGTGTCTTGTCTTTGTCTTGCAGGATGAAGCTCACGGCATAGGACTTCATGCCTTCGGTGATGCCTTTTCCCGTATAGACATCGAAGAGGCTCACATGCTTCAGCAGTTTCTTTTCCGTGGCATAGGCTACCCGTTCTATTTCGGCAAATGAAACCTTGGAGTCGAGAATCAAGGCCAGGTCGCGCCGCACTTCGGGGTATTTGGGTATCTCGGCATACTGAACCTCTTTGGTGGGGTAGCTCTTGAGTATTAGCGACCAGTCGATGTCGGCATAGAATACCTCTTGTTTGCAGTCCATGCGTTTCAGGGTGTCGCGTTTCAGCCGGCCTACGGTGCAGAGGGTTTTGTGGCTGTCGCGGAACACGAAGGCCAGTCCCTCGGCATAGTAGTGTTCGGTGGCAGGGACTACCTGCAGACGGGTGAAGTTGACCCTCATCCGGCGCAGGATGTTCATTACTTGCGCTTTAAGGTGGTAGAAGTCGACGGGAGTGGTCTTGGTTTTCCAGTTCTCAGGCTCTGTGTTGCCGGTCATGAAGATGGCCAGATGGGGGGTCTCGATATATTTCTTGGTGACGGGCATGTCCTCTCCGTCGCTGGCTGTCAAGGCCTCGGGGGCAAGCTGGTAGGTGCGGCCAAACTCATAGAGTTTCTGGTCGTGTATCTTATAGTTGATGTTGCGTACGATGCATTCCAGCCCGCTGTAGAGGAGTGACTGGCGCATCACGTTCAGTTCTTTGCTCAGGGGGTTGAGAATATGGATGCTGCGGGCGGCGTCGAAGTCGGGATTGTTTTCGTAGTATTCGGATTTGGTGAGCGAGTTGTTCATGATTTCGCTGAACCCGTTGTAGGTGAGCAGGTCGCTGACAGCGTTCTGCAGTTTGTTGGGGTTGGGTTTGGCTCCGAAGCTGAGGCAGCTGTTGATGCGCTCGTCGATATGAATGTTGTTGTAGCCATAGATGCGCATAATCTCCTCCACCACGTCGCATTCGCGGGTGACATCCACCTTGCATGTGGGGATGAGGAGGGTCATGCCCTCGTCGGTTTCGCCGACAATCTCGATGTCGAGCGAGGTGAGGGCGGTGCGGATGGCGTCGACAGGTATTGTCTGGCCGATCAAGCCATAGATACGGCTGAAGTTGATCTCAACCTGTGCGCGGGGTATGGGGTTGGGATAGATGTCCACCACCTCCGAGGCCACTGTTGCCCCGGCCAGCTCTTGCATCAGGTAGACGGCACGCTGCAATGCCCAGCGGGTGATGTTGGGGTCGCAGCCGCGCTCGTAGCGGAACGAGGCGTCGGTCTTCAGCCCGTGGCGTTTGCTTGTCTTTCGGATGCTGACGGGATTGAAATAGGCACTCTCCAGGAAAACGCGGGTGGTGTCGAAAGTCACGCCGCTCTTCTCGCCGCCGAACACGCCGGCTATGCACATCCCCTCTTCCTCGTTGCAAATCATCAGGTCGCGGTGGTCAAGCTTGCGCTCCACCCCGTCGAGGGTGACGAAGGGTGTGTCCTGCGGCAGGGTGCGGACCACCACATGGTTGCCCGTAATCTTGTCGGCATTGAAGGCGTGGAGGGGTTGCCCCACCTCCATCAGCACGAAGTTGGTAATGTCCACTACATTGTTGATGGGACGGATGCCTACCGTGCGCAGTTTGTTCTGGAGCCATTCGGGCGAGTCGGCCACATGCACGTTTTCCAGCGTGATGCCGGTGTAACGGGGGCAGAGCTCGGGTTCCTCCACCGTGACGCGCACCCCGTTCTGGCCCTTGGCGGAGCCGAGGTCGGCCACCTGGGGCCACTGGATATGCTTGTCGGCATGGTTGCGGGTGTTGAGTACTGCCACCACGTCGCGGGCCACGCCGATGTGGCTGGTGGCATCGCTGCGGTTGGCTGTGATGGCCACTTCGAGGGTGTAGTCCTCTTCGAGATGAAAATACTCCTTGGCGGGTGTACCCACGGGGGCGTCGTCGGGCAGGACCATGATGCCTGCGTGGTCAGAACCCAGCTGCAGCTCGTCGGCGGCACAGAGCATTCCTTCGCTCACGGCACCACGGAGCTTGCCTTTCTTAATCTCATAAAACTCAGTGTCCGAAGTATAAATCTTGGTGCCGATTTGGGCGCATACCACCTTTTGTCCGGCGGCCACATTGGGAGCGCCGCAAACGATGTGCAGCGGTGTGCCAGTGCCCACGTCGACGGTGGTCAGGTGCAGGTGGTCGCTGTCCGGGTGGGGCTCGCAGGTCAGCACCTGGGCTATCACCACATGCTCCAGTCCGCCTTTGATGCTTTCAACCTTCTCTACGCCTTCAATCTCCAGTCCGCTGAAGGTGAGCAGTTCGTCAAGTTCGTTGGGGGTGAGGTCGGTGTCGACATACTCACGCAGCCATTTGTACGATATCTTCATCTATTGTTGTTTTTATTGTTTCAATTCGAATAGTTTGTATTGCCTGGTGGCAATATCGATTTCTCTGTATAATTCTGGTGGCACCGCCGTGCTGCCGTCGGTAAGCAGATGCCGGGGCAGGTCGGCGGGCGGGTTCTGCAGGTCGATGCGTGCAAGGTCAACATGTTTCTCGCGGTAGTAGTAGGCGTAGAGGCTCCATTCCTGGGCCATGCTTATCGGCATGCCCACTTGCTCGCCCTCGGCCAGCCGGGGGACTATCAGCCGCATATCCTCCTGCAGGGCCACATCGCGTCCGGGCTTCCCGTAATGCGCTGCATTCAGTGCCACAGCTCCCGTTGCCGCGATGATGGCTACGGCTGCCAAAACCCGGTGCAGCCGGACTCCCCCTCTGTCCGTCCAGGCGGACACGGGTCCCTGCACCAACGCGCCGGCCCCGCAGGCCACAATCGGATAGACAGTCAGGATATAGAAACCGTGCTGCTTCAGGCTGATGGCAATAGGCAGCACCCCCGATAGTCCCAGCAACAGGCAGATGGCAAAATTGCGCCAGTCCTTGCGGGAGGGCTTCGATGTCCTTGTGGCCACCCCGATGCCCGCCACCAGCAGCACCACCGCCCATACGACCACCGTCTGCTCCACAAAGTTCCACACGATGGTCCAGCGGTTGTCCACAATGGGCGTGTCAAGATTGCCCAGCACTTGGTGCGACAGGTACTGCTCAAAATAAGTCACCGCCTCCGGGAACAACAGCCCCGTCGCGGCCACGCACAGCGCAAAGGCTCCGACGGCCATCAGCGTGTCGGCTGCGGCAAGCATCAGCGCCTGTCCCCATCGCCGGTGGTTACCCAGACACAAGTCCACCACCCACACAATCATGGGCAGGGCGAAGGGGTACAGCCCCGTGAACCCTTTGCAGAGGAAAGCGCCATAGAGCATCACGCCGCCCAGCGCCGCCCATAGCAGCCGGCGGCGCGAGCCGAGGTGCAATAGGCACAGCACTGCCGCCATCACAAAAATGGCCATCGTGCACTCCAGCATATTGTCGTGGGCGTTGCGCGACATGGCCGGCACCAGCACCCACAGCAGCAGAGCCAGCCAGCCCGTGCGGCGGGCATAGCCCAGACGTTGCCACAGCCTCACCATGAGCCAGGCCGTAAGCCCAGCGGTCGCCATGGTGAAAAGCCTCGTCACCCACACATGAGTGCCCAGCAGCTTGTAGAAGAGGGCCAGCAGCCCCATGACAAGTGGCGGATGCTCATAGAAATCAGGGTGCAGCGAGGGCGAGTGCGACGGGTGCCAGAAAGTGCAGGCCCCCGACGCCATATTGTCCGCCACGTTGCCGTATATCAAGCCGTCCATAAACATCCCCGTGGTCAGCAGCGAACCGCTGATCAGCATCAGGAATATCGATACCACGATGGTGTATGACAGACAGCTGTTTTTCATTTATCTTTTCAGTTCTGTGGGGTTCAAGTCTCAGCTGTTGATTTTTGCCCAGCTGTCTTTCAGCGAGCAGGAGCGGTTGAAGACCAGGTGGTCGGGCGTGCTGTCGCGGTCGGTGCAGAAGTAGCCCATTCGCTCGAACTGGAACCGCATCGGCTCTTCGATGCCGCGGTCGTTCACCACCATGTGGGCTTCGGCCAGTGCGGGCTCCAGTTTGCAGCCCTGCAGCACCTGCAGACTCTCGGGATTCAGGTTGTCGAGGAATGTCTTGCCCTCCGGTGCCTCGTCCGGTGCCTCAGTGGCAAACAGGCGGTCGAACATCCTCACCTCGGCCTCCACAGCGTGCTGTGCGCTCACCCAGTGCAGGGTGCCCTTCACCTTGCGCCCGTCGGGGGCATCGCCGCCACGGGTGGCGGGGTCGTAGGTGCAGTGGATACAGGTGATGTTGCCTTCGGCATCCTTTTCCACACTCTGGGCCGTGACGAAGTATGCGTAGCGCAGCCGCACCTCGCGTCCCAGACTGAGACGGAAGAATTTCTTGGGGGCCTCCTCCATGAAGTCCTCGCGCTCAATATACAGCTCGCGGCTGAAAGGCACTTGGCGGGTGCCGTCGGCCTCGTTCTCGGGGTTGTTCACCGCCGTGAGCATTTCAGTCTGCCCTTCGGGGTAGTTGTCAATAACCAGTTTCACCGGGTTCAGCACCGCCATGCGGCGGGGGGCCACCTTGTTCAAGTGGTCGCGCAGACTGTTCTCCAGGCGTACATAGTCGATGATGTTGTCGCGCTTGGCCACGCCGATGTCCTCGCAGAAGTTGCGGATGCTCTCAGGCGTGTAGCCCCGGCGGCGGAAGCCGCAGATGGTAGGCATGCGGGGGTCGTCCCAGCCGCTCACATAATGCTCTTTGACCAGCTGCAGCAGCTTGCGCTTGCTCATCACCGTGTAGTTGATGTTGAGGCGGGCGAACTCGTATTGGTGGCTGGGGAAGATGCCCAGCTGCTCGATAAACCAGTCGTAGAGCGGCCGGTGGATGTCGAACTCCAGCGTGCAGATGCTGTGGGTGATGTGCTCGATTGAGTCGCTCTGGCCGTGGGCATAGTCGTACATGGGGTAGATGCACCACTTGTCGCCAGTGCGGTGATGGTGGGCGTGCAGAATGCGGTACATGATGGGGTCGCGCAGCTGCATGTTGGGGTGAGCCATGTCGATCTTGGCGCGCAGCACCTTCTCGCCATCGGCGAACTCGCC
>OCTW013395141.1_pt1 | contig 16504 bp, 21 predicted proteins | sample 1539671 | NCBI WGS metagenome assembly OCTW01 (sample SAMN02144230, study PRJEB22623) | gut metagenome | biome: sheep rumen | host: Ovis aries | place: New Zealand
GCCAACAGGTAAGCGTAAGCAGTATGACAAACAAGGTGAAGAAATGAAATGGCAACGAATGGAATAGAAGAATATGGAAACAAGAAAACAAATAGCAGCAGAGAAGAAGAGGTGCAACAGCCATAATTGCGCCCAAGCAATTCTTCACACCTACGCAGATATAGCTGGAATCAGTAAGGATGAAGCCATGAACATTGCCGGAGCTTTTGGTGGAGGTATGGGTAATATGGAAGGTACATGTGGCGCACTTGTTGGATCTGGTCTCGTTTTGGGACTGGTCAACAAAGACAAAGTAAAGTCCATGAAACAGATGCGCCAGATAATGACCAAGTTCCAAGAGAGAAACGGAGCTACACAATGCAAGTTGCTGAAAGGTATAGGAACAAAGGTGGTACTTAGAGAATGTCCTGATTGTGTAGCTGATGCAGCAGAGTTTTTGGAAGAACAATTAAATGGGTAGAAGTCAAATATGCAGATAATACTCGCTTCCGCAAAGATAATGAATGACCGCTCGGCGACGAAAGGAGACGCTTACCAGAGCAAGAAGGTAAAGTCATCCCCCGACTTTCCTCATCTTATTAAGCAATAGGGAACATGAGTAGGATCATCAGAGAAGCCAAACCGTCGGACATAGCTGACATTATGCAGGTCATGGAAGCTGCGAAGAAGATTATGCGGCAGTCCGGCAATATGCACCAATGGAGCGATGGCTATCCCTCAGAGGTAGTCATTACTGCTGATATGAAACGAAATGGTGGTTTTGTCATTGAGGACAGTGGCAAGATCGTTGGCTACTTTGCTTTTCTGCCATCCCCAGAAATGACTTATGCTAAGATTTACGAAGGTGAATGGATTGATGATGTTCAGCCGTATCATGTAGTCCATCGAATAGCCAGTTATCCAGATGCTCACGGCATCTTCAGAAGCATTATGGAATTCTGCTTCTCCCATGATACGAACATCCGTATAGACACCCATCGTGACAACAATATTATGCAGCACAACATCGTGAAATACGGTTTTACCTATTGCGGCATCATCTATTTGCTGTCAGGCGATGAAAGACTGGCTTATCAAAGAATCGTATGACAAATCAAAGCTCCGACCTGCAGTTTGCAAGCCGGAGCATCTTTTGGAATTATATGGAATGGCTTACGCCATGAAGTGCTTGATGTTGCGGGCTGAAGTCTTGTTGGCATCGTAGCGGACAGTCAACTCACGAGTGCGGGGATTCCAGTTGGTATCCATCACGCCCTTCATGTTTTCGACCTTTGCGGCAACCTTCTTATGAGAGTCATGACGGCTCACCTTGATGGTGCAGGTCTTCACGTCAGGACGATAGGCATGAGGCTTGTGAGCATCGTGGTGAGAAAGTGCCCTGTCCACCTTGTCAAAATGCGAACCGCTTTTATGGTTATTCACTACAACAACCTTCTTGTCATTATTGTTATGGTGCTTGTTACCTGCCATTGCTGGCGTTGCTGTTGTGATTGCCATTAACATCATGGCTGCGATCACCTTATTCATAGTCTTCATAATCGTCTTCTTTTATAAGTTAAACTTCTATTTCGTGAGAGGCTTTAATAACCTTTTCACGATGCAAAGATATGGCGAATCTATGGGATTTGAAAATGAAAAATCCTATAATGAAGGGGTGAGATTCCTAAAAGCATGTAGGGATTTCCCCTGTAATTGACTTAAAACTAATCAAAAAAGACTTATATACGCGATATTCTCATTTATTTTTACTACCTTTGCACCACAATAGAAGAATACGGAAATGACAAAAGAAGAACTTCTGCAACGACTGACAGACATAGAATGGGATGACTTCGAGGTAAAGGAAGCTCAGGATAAGTTACCCGATAACGTATGGGAAAGCGTGTCGGCCTTCAGCAACACGTCTGGAGGTTGGATAGTTTTTGGCATCAAACAGAAAGGCAAACGCTTTGAAGTACAAGGAGTAAACAATGGCGAGAAGACTGAATCGGACTTCCTGAACATCCTGCGTAACGGCCAAAAGTTCAATACAAAGATATATCCAACAGCAAAGAAGTACGATTTAGACGGCAAACTGATTTTGGCATTCTTCGTAGAATCATCACAAACCAAGCCTGTCTATTTCGGCAATCCCATTAACACTTTTGTCCGCTCTGGCAGTGCCGACCGTCGTGCGAATGAAGCTGAGATAAATGCCATGTTCCGCGACCAGGCTTTCGGCGTAAAGAGTGAACAAACCATTGAAGGTACATCTTTCAGCGACCTCAATCCCAGATCGTATGAATCATACCGTCAGCAGATTCGCAACTTCAATCCTGATTTTGCCTTTAAGAATGCTGCAGACGAAGAATTCTGCAATCTTACCAGAATTACCAAGAATGGTATGCTCACGTATGCCAGCTTATTAATGTTCGGTAAACGAGAAAGCATCATGGCGCATATTGATAATTTCTGGGTCGATTACATAGAGATACCTGGAACCTCTATCACTGACGCATCAGTCAGATATACCTATAGGATGCCTGAACAAGAGAACCTATGGGAATATTATGATGTGCTTATTCAGAGGCTCAGATTGCATGTTGACGCTCCCTTCATGGCAGGTCCAAATGGTTTCTCGCCAGATGACAATTCCCAGCTGTATGCTTTGAGAGAAGGTCTTGTCAACATGCTGGCACATGCAGACTATTTCAGTCCCATGCACTGCACCATCCGAGTATATGACAACCGCTTCGAGTTCCAGAATCCAGGTCGATTCATGCGTGACATGAAGACGCTTAGGGAAATCATCAGTTCCAAGCCAAGAAATCCAAGTCTCATCAAATTCTTCAGATATGCAAAACTTGGTGAGAATGCAGGATATGGTATCAATAAGATGATTGGATGGGAACACCTGACAGGAGAAAAGGTTACCTTCGAAAGCGACATTGACACATCAACTGTGACATATTATCGCCCTAAGCCAGGAGTGAAGAATGAGGGTAGTACTACCCCCGTTACTACCCCCGTTACTACCCCCGTTCAAGATATTGACGAGAAGATTCTACAGATTGTCAGATCAACTCCTAATATAACAAGAGCAGAGATTGCTAAACTATTTGGCATGACAGTTGATGGTATCAAATACCATATCAACAAGCTCAAAAAAGCGGGGCGTCTAGAATGGGTAGGCAATAGTCGAACAGGTAAATGGGTAATCAAATACTAAACATGATAAACGGCTCCTCAAATGGGAGCCGCTTTTCATTAGGCTTGTGTCCAGATTATCTTCTGAACACATAACCATCTGTGAAATAGAAATCATCTATGAAGAGATCCCTCGCATAGGCCTCGTAATCGAAGTATGATGCCAGATGGCCCATCATATCATCCAGATTGTAGCACTCATCCACGATGTGCTCAGCGAAATCCTTCTCAGAATCCCACTTGCCCATATAGCGCTCCTTGAAGCTATCAATGCTGTCATTGCCGAAGCTATCAACAAACTCCTCATAGGCTTCACTGTCATCCTCATCCAATTCGGCAAAAGCGATAATCTTGTCAAATGTATCCTCATCGATACCGCTTTCACAATACCAGGCACTGGGGAAGCACTCATAATCCTGATACATCAGCTCAGGATCCTCCTCATCAGCGTGAAGATTGTGGCATACCTCCATGAATGTGTCATAATCGCCGCACTTGACCAAATCGACCCACATGCCGAAGAGGCTGCCATCATTGTACTTGGCGTATGTACCAACGTACACGGCAGGATGACCTTCCTTGTAATCATTCATATAATCCTCTACTGACATCTTCTGGAAAGCGAGCTTACCGAGATAATTCTTCTCCTCCTTAGCGAGGCGCTGAAACTCTAATGACTTATTGTTCTGCATAACTTTATGAATTTAAATGTTTAACTTCTAGTGATGCCCTCTGTGTATAGGGCTTTTTACAATGCCTCAGAAAGTGAGCGGGAAGCCAGTATGCAAATGCAAGGAATGGCCAGGAAAATTCATGGAATACCTTATTTCGCAGAAATCAGGAAGGTCTGCCGTGAATTTTCTGCCGCCATCGGGAGCCAGTGACCAGTACTTGCAGAATACGCCCGCCTTAACTTTGCAGCGGGAAAAGCCTGGTACACGCCGAGAGGGCATCATGTTAAACATGCCAATTCGTTATGCAGGATGTCATGAGTAGCGCTGGTAAGGAATAGCGGAGAAGAGTCGGTCAGCCGTATTGGAAGAAAAGTAGAGCCACCCTATCCTATTATGATGCAAGAAGTCGTTGCCGTCATCCACGATGTAGCCAGTGATGGTGAGTAGCCTCCTTGTGGGCCGATAAGTGCGTCTGACACCATCAATATGGAAACCACAATCCGCTGATGAGCAGGACAGACACGGCAGGATTACATTCCCCTGTGACGTTGAGAAATGCGATGAGCACCTTTGACCATGCTTTCATGCCGACAGATGACAGTATGCTTGGAGTGAAGTAGCTGCTGACAGCCAGCGAAACTGGAGCGTGGCCAGTGCTTTCTGAGAAGAATGATGGGTATTAAGAGCATAGTAGCATCTATAAAATCGATGTCACGCAAGAACTCCAAACCATAGCCCAAATATGCCCGAAAACGCCAAAAGTTTCTAAGTGGCTGTATTTCAATTATATATATTATGATTTATTTGCCCGAATCTATATAAATAAGGGCAAATGATAGAAATTTTCGGGCAAACACTAAAATTTCGGGCAAAAGTCGGGCAAAGTCGGGCAAGTTTCGGGCGCATCAGGCAGAAATCGGGCGCTTTGCAAATTGTTGGTTTTCAACACCTTACAAAATCTTTGGCAGTCATGGGCACTGTCGGGCACGGTTTTGTTCGTGTGCGCGCGCAAAGAAAAGTTTCTTTCAGCCATAAAAAAAGGCCCCAAACGCTTCCCAGCGTCTGAGACCCATGCAGAAAAAATGTACTACGATTAAAGCTAATAATATGTCTAGAAGATCTCTCCTTCCTGATATTCCGGTTCCGCTTCGTCATCCTCTTCACCGCCAGCAGCTGTGAATGTCTCCAGCCGTAAGCCATAGCGGTCGTGAAGAATCTGGTAGTCGAAGCACAGGAACCGTCCGTCCTTATATACCGTTACCGGCTTCATCTGCGGATTATTCAGTTTATCCAGAACAGCCCTCCCCTGGTTGTCTGTAACAGGCACCAGCGTCGTTACCGGTACGCCGTCGCGCATGACTGTATAACGCTCCGACTTCTTTTCGCCCATATAGACGTTGCAAGTAGTCAAGTAGTAGCGGATGGAGTCCTTATCCATGATGATTTTCTTCTCACCCTCCCGCTGTGCCAGCTGCTTGTATTGCGACACGAAGTTCGACAGACGCAGCATGAGTACAGGATGCAGTTCCTTGAACTCGCGCAGTCCGATACTCGTCTTCAGCTTGCGTACCCGTTTCACCTTAAAGTCAGAGTCGGCAAAGATCTTGCCCTGGTCAAAGAGCGTATTCATGGTGCTCCACAAGTTGCCTAATTCATTATTCGACGTCACCTCACCGTTCTGACGCTTCAGCCCCTCGATGCACAGCTTCCTGATTTCCTCATACTCGAAGGGGAGCGCCAAGGGTTCCTGCAGAATCTTATATGATGTCAGGATTATCGCCCAGTTGCGCCATAGACGGTCTTCCACATCCATGCCGTCTATCTGCTTGCATACGTCATCAGACACCTCGATATACTCATCATAGAACGAGCTTGCGAACTTCGCCCGATGTGACAGTACCTGCATCGTCAGGTGCTGCAGTCCCAGCTTTCTGATGTCCGAAAGGTGGTTGAACTTATCCTTAGCCTCCCTGTCATGCACGGTGATAGATGTCGGGAGGTAAATCATTCGTGTGAACAAGGCGATATCCAGTGTCGGCATCTCCTGACCGCAGACGATGACGCCGCAATCCACCGGAGTGCGTTCAATCTGCTTGCCCCGATCCATGTCCATACGCGCGCGTCCTACGCCGTCGTATGCACCTTTGATAATCTCCACAATGCGCATGTCGAGCGAGTTCTTATACTCGTCGAGCAGCACCAGGGAGTTAGCCGCCATTGACAGCATCTGCGACAGTGACGGCGCCGTCGTATTACGCAGGTTCAGCGGTTTATCTCCAATCGTGAGATACCGCATGAGCGTAATACCCAGTTCCGTCTTTCCGCTACCCTTAGGGCCAAACAGATTGAGGATAGGAAAGTTCACCGTATAGGACGTGATGATATCCCTGTGCAGCGATGCCAGCAGATAGCAGACGGCTATCTTCGCGTTGTCGCCGAATACCTCAGCCATGAGTCTGGCGATGTCAGGGAAAGAAATGCTGGAGTGCGTCTCCGGGAAAGTAAACTGACGTTCAAAGGAGAAGTAGCTGGTATCTCCAGCGTAAATCTCCGAAGCTCCCTGCAGGTAGTAGTTATCCATCTTCTTCTCTACCTCATGCAGGTGTACGATACCCATGCTATCTGCCGGGTACCATTCGTTCTCAAATATGCAGCCGTTTCCGAACGCCCAGAAGCCGCTGCGCTGCCATCCATACTGTCGTATACGGATGGCCGTCTCTGTCATGTCAAACAAGTATGTCTTCAGTTTCACCAGTTCAGGCATTCCCGACTTCCACAGGAAATTGCCTACGCTCTCCACCTTCACCTGGAATTTGGGGAGCGACACCAGTTCCTCTGCTGACAATTCAAGGATCCTGGTTGTACTGTCGATATTGGTAATCTCGTACAGTCGCCTTGAATCGTCCACGCCCATCACATGATAGAGCGGTTTCATCTTGAAGTTCGACCATTGCTTCTCGCTGCCCTCGTCGTCGCGGCTCCAGTAGCAGTTATGCTGTTCGTAGAAGCCGTATTTCATCAGGTCGATGCCGGACTTCTTCTGCGTCGCCTTTGCCTTCTCTTCAGCCCGTCGTGCTTTGGCTTCGTTGACGGCATTCTTCCACAGTCCCTTGTGGCCGTTATATTCCTTCACCAGCGCACTCAGCAACGCATTCTGCGTATATTCATCCTTTTCCAGGATCAGCACGTCACAGACCTCCTTGATGACGTCTGAGATGTCCGTCTCGGTAGATGACTCCCTGCTGATATCCTTAAAGCGATGCTCAGCGAGCCACAGCACGAAGTCCAGTTCCTGCAGGTCCTTCACCTGCTCGCGGTTCTGGAAGTAGCTGTCAGCGTCCTGTTTGCCGCCACCCTCCTTCTCAGGAATCTCCTTCACGGTGACACGGAAGCCCTGTTCCATGGCCGTCCGTCCGTTCTTCAGCACAGCCTTGATGCCCGCTTCGTCGGCATCAGGAATAAAGCACAGCTTCGGGTGGAAGCGTTTCAGCAGCTGCAGGTGTTCCTTGGTCAGAGCCGTACCCAATGGTGCCACGGTATTATACACCTTCAGCGACTGCATCTTGATGACATCAGGCCCGCCTTCCACGATGTAGAAACGTTCCTCCCTGGCACCGGTATTCATCGCCGTGTTCAGGCCGAACAGCACCTCAGACTTATGGAACAGCAGATTATCGGGTCCGTTCAGGTACTTCTGCTTATCCTTGTCATCCGACAGTGTCCTTGCGGTATAGGTGATGATGTTTCCCCAGCGGTCGCGCACGGGAATCATCAGACGGTCGCGGTAGAAGGCATACTCCCTACCCGACTCCTCATCCTCTCCGAGGATTCCGGCCTCCTTGCATAGTTTGATGCTCAGACCATCTTTGGTGATAAAGTCCATCAGCAGCTTGCTACCTGGTGGCGCATAGCCCATCTCCCAGCCTTCCACCGTTTCTTTTCCCCATCGATGGATGGCGTACCCCAGAGCCGTCTTAGCCTCCGGCGTGTCCTTATACAGCCATTCTTTGTAGAACCTCTGCACATGCTGGTAGATGACCATCATCGATTCCTTCTTCCGATGTTCCTCTATCTCCTGCGGTGACAGTTCACGCTTGTCTTCCTCTATCTCGATGTTGAAGCGCTTGCTCAGCATACGGCAGGCTTCAGGGAAGTCCACATGTTCATGCTTCATGATGAACTGTATCGGTCCGCCGCCTTCACCGCATACGAAGCAGTGGCAGATGTTCTTTGCCGGGCTGACGAAGAAAGAAGGATTCTTATCCTCATGGAACGGGCAGCATCCCTTCCAGTTGACTCCTGCTTTCTTTAAGGTTACATAGTCACCAACGACCTCTACGATGGATACGTCGCTGACTTTGTCAACAGATGAATCTTTAATCATAGTCTAATTCATTTTTCCGCAAAAGTAGCAGGTTATCAGCTACCAATAAAAGACCATCATTCTTGCACTTCTGCAGCAGCTGTCTCAGACCCATCCTTTGGTTCCTCTTCCGCTTCCTGACATTCGAGAGAAACAGACTCTGCATTCGTCTTAACCATTAAATGCAGCAGGTACACAAAGCCCTGAAACTCGTTCTCATCATCGAAATACAGTCTGCTATTTATAGAACCGATGTTGACGTCCAGCGTAATGTCGCCGTACTGTTGTTTCTCTTTTTTTAAAACCACCTTGTTTGTCATTGCTCTGTCAATTCTGTATTAAACACTATCTCCCTGAACTGAGGGAAACACTCAAAAAATCTCTGTGCCAGGTCGAAGAAGTCACCATTGACTTCTGCCAGATCCTTCTTCACCCTCTCGCTGGCTGCTTTGTCCGGCCACATCTCTTCCAAGGTGATGGCCTCATGCGTATTCTGTATCTTTATCTTCATTGCATATTGGGTTTGGTAAATATTCCACATAAGCATGGTGCTTCAGACAATAACGACCGTTAATGCAGTTGCTGCCATGCTGGCATCTCATACATTCCTGAGGCATGTGTGCTGTGCGAGCTTTAGGTCTTTGATGATAAATGTCATCTTTAACTTATTCTGCCCAATGCTCTTTAAATGCACTGATAGGGCATCGACGTTCATCCTTGACATAAACCGCTCGATATCCATGATAAATATCGACGAGCGGAAGATCATCTGGAAGCAGACCTTATCCCGTCTTTCAAAGTTATAGAAAGCCGGATAGACGCACAGGAAATGCTTGTCGAAGCATTCCCTTGCAACCTTGCATATTCTACTCATGGTCGTGTTGGAAGTTAGCGAAACAGCCTTCAGGCACCTGTTACTCCAGTACTGGGCCGTTATCATGTTCTTCTCTGACGTCAGACATATCAGCGGACCTTCCAGACTTTTCTTTTCGTCAGGAGCAAAGCCTATAGTTTTCCACTGTAGTTTCGTCGCGTATGTCTGCCACAAGAATTCACCATCATTGAAATCCTTATAGATGCTGGTTATCAGCGGGTGAAATCCTTCAGGCCAATTAGATCCTACTCTTTTCATAACTATTGCTTTTAAAAATGCCCTGCCCTGCGGTCTTCGCAGAGGGCAGAAGCAGGGGCTTTAGACAATTCAGACTATTGTTCTTTTAGGGATGCAAACAGCTCACTTTTGAGGAAGTACAATTTACGACCGACATAGTGGCCAATTGCTTGCCCTTTCTTTACTCTTTTATACATGGCCCATGCAGAAACATGGAACAAAGCTCCTGCTTCTTCTGGAGTAAGGACATTATCGTCCAATAATATCGTTTCTTTGTTATTTATCTCTCGGTTCATTTCGGTATCATTTTACGCCAATCATTCCTGCAAGACGGGTCTGTTAGTTCCTTTTTTCTTTGTTCAAGCGTAACACATACAAGAATCACGCTCAATTCTTCAGTCAGATATTTAGCATGGAGGTAAACTCCAGCCTGTCTTCCTATACTGCCATTATACTTTGCCAACTGCACAGAGATTGATTGGAGGGCATTGTAATCTTTAAAATTAGCTTTTGATACATCTCCTGGGCGAAGTCTGCGAAACCATTTTGCGCGATTAAGAACTTTCTCTGTTTTCATATTATTTAATTAGGTAATAGGTAATAAAAAGGGTTGATTACTTTGGGTACAGGGAGTGCAGTAAATACTCCTCCACATTGGGGAATCTTTAATCCAATCATTTTGCTTTGTTCCTTTATTACAACAAATTTCACATTGACGTGAAAGGCCCACTTTGAACCATGCCACAAAAATATACTAAATTCCTTCAACAAAATTGCGTCATCTTGGAAATATTTACTAACTAACTAAGTATTTAACCATCGCAACTAACTTTTGTAACATACAATTACACAAATTAACCAAAGCTATCAAACTATCACACTAACACACACACTAAGAAGGTAAAATGAAAAATTATACATTTCAACTAAAAAAAATAGGTTCAAAGTTTGGTAGGTCCGAAAATTATTCGTACCTTTGCAAATGTTAAGGCAGCTAACTAACTAACAAAGTAAAAATAGCCGCCAACCTGCTTAGAGAAGCAGTTTTGTCATCGGAATTTAAGTTAAAAATCGGAATAGTGCGGACCCATTTGATACCAGGACCGCAAAATTTCGTAACTCGTTGGTTTTCAGTATAGGTAGGAGAGCCTGCGGGTGTACAAACTAAATTGGTAGGAAATAATTCCTACCTTTTTTTTGGTTAAAAATCAAGGCTTTATGCTCTAACTTTTTGATTTTTGGCTGGTTCGGAACAAAAAAATATTGTTGAACCGCACAGTCCATTTGGAAATTCACGAAAAGACACGATTATTATTAAATCTCTGGCCACGGGTCGAACTCCAGTTCCAGTTCTATCCAGCGTGGATCTTCGTGAGTGTTGGAGCTTTTTTGGTTGGCCACTCCCAACCCTAGCAGGCGGATGGGATGCGATTGAAATTCCACCTCGCCCATCAGTTGTTTAGCCAACGGCAGGATATCCTCCTTCGTTCTGAGGATATGGTCAACCGTAATGCTGCGTGTGATTTGCTGAAAGTCCAAGAATTTCACCTTAAGCGTCAGGGTACGCCCTTCAAAATCAGCCTTCTCGATGCGGCGTACCAGTTCCAGCACCGTATGATACAGATGAATGGTGACCGCCCCTTTCTCGTAGATATCCTTTTCAAAAGTCTGTTCACAGCTCACCGACTTTCGCTCCCATTCAGAAATGACAGGCCGCTCGTCAATGCCGTTGGCAAAGTCGTGGAATACGTTGCCCATCTTCCCGAATTCCTGTGTCAGGCGGGCCAATGGTGTCTTTCGCAAATCAGCTCCTGTAAAGATTCCCATGCGGTGCATCTTCTCTGCCGTCTTATTGCCTACACCCCAAATCTTTTCCACCTTCAGCTGAGCAATGAAGTCCAGTGCCCTGTCAGGATGGATGACCGTCAGACCGTCAGGCTTGCGCCAGTCAGAAGCAATCTTGGCCAGGAACTTACAGTAGCTTACACCTGCAGAGGCCGTCAGTCCTGTTGTCTCAAAGATGCGTTTCTTGATTTCCCGTGCTATCTCAACGCCAAGTTCCATTCCTTTCTTATTCTCCGTCACGTCGAGGAACGCCTCGTCCAGCGAGATAGGTTCTATCAAGTCAGTGTAGTCATGAAAGATGTCGTGCAGCTGCGCTGACACCTCTTTGTATCGGTGGAAATGCGGCTCCACGATGATAAGCTGCGGACAGAGCCGCTTGGCCACTTGTATGGACTGTGCAGAATGGACGCCGTATCGACGAGCCTCATAGCTTGCCGTTGACACCACTCCTCGTTCTGCGTCGTGTCCAACGGCTATTGGCTTGCCTTTCAGTTCAGGATTGTCGCGTTGCTCCACAGCGGCAAAGAACTGGTCCATATCCACATGAATAATCTTCATCAGCTGCAAAGATACAAATTATTTTTCTAAAACCAATAGGCGGATGACTTTTTGTTCTCGAAGACGGGAGGTGTGTACTATCTTTGAGACTTTGTCTCGAAAGCACTCCCGCTCGAAAATGCTCAAATAAATTTGGCATTTTGCTCGCTTATTCGTACCTTTGTCCTTTGGACAAGATAGGCTGCACCTCGGAAATGAAAACAAAAAAAGCATTTTTGTTTTGCATTTCGCTCAATTTGCACTATCTTTGCAAGCGAAAAAAACATAGAGCATTATGAAAGTTTTATTGATTAACGGCAGTCCTCGTAAGCAGGGCAATACGTTCCTTGCACTGAGCGAGGCAGCAAAGACTCTGGAGCAACAGGGCATTGAGACAGAGATTGTACAGATTGGCGTCAAGCCTGTTCGTGGATGTATCGCTTGCGGCCAGTGTATGGTGAAGCAGCTGGGACGCTGCGTGTTTGACGACGACATCTGCAACCGCATATCGGAGAAAATGGGTGATGCTGACGCTTTGATAGTCGGCTCGCCAGTTTATTATGGTCAGCCCAACGGCTCCGTGCTGTCACTCATCCAGCGCATGTTCTTCTCGGCTGGTGCCAAGGTACAGAACAAGCCAGCAGCTGCTGTCTGTGTCTGTCGCCGTGGAGGGGCCACGGCTGCCTATCAGACGTTGAACATGCCTTTTGAGATGATGAATATGCCTGTGGTGACATCGCAATACTGGAACATCGTCTATGGTCGTGAGGAAGGCCAGGCCGCTCTTGACACGGAGGGTATGCAGACCATGCGTACGATGGCCAACAACATGGCTTGGCTGCTGAAGAAGATTCATGCAGACGGCAGTCCCTCCTACCCTGAGCGTGAGGAATGGCAACCCATGAACTTTATCAGATAACTGAGATGCAATAAACTATCATCATGAAATACGTAAAACTTTTTTTCCGCCTGCTGTTAGGAGCATTTATGACATATGCAGGCTTCAGTCATCTGACGTTCAATCGTCAGGAGTTCGTGGCGCAGGTGCCCACCTGGTTGCAGTTCAGCCCAGAGTTTACCGACTTTGTCGTGCTGGCCTCGGGAGTTGTTGAGATAGCCTTGGGCTTGGGCATCATCCTGCTTGTTGCCAACAAAAGAGCCATCGCCGGAGCGTTGTTAGGTCTCTTTTATATCGCCATCTTACCCGGCAACATCAACCAGTATGTGAACCACATCGACGCCTTTGGTCTCAACACCGACCAAGCCCGTCTGATTCGTCTGTTCTTCCAGCCCGTGCTTATCTTCCTGGCTCTCTGGACCACTGGCGGCTGGAAGTACTGGAAACTTTGGGCAAAAGGAAAGTTTAAGGAATAATATTTCAGAAAGATGCAACAGAAAAACTTCCATCGCCACTTTGCGACACCAGGAGTAAACCTCTATTGGATTATCATCGCGTATATCATCGTCGGATGGTTCTATCCTGTAGTGGGACTCATCGCACTCATTTGCATGATTGGTCCCGTGATGACTAGCATTTGGAAAGGGCGCTGGTGGTGCGGACATGTATGTCCTCGCGGCAATATGTACGATCGTTTGCTGTCAAAATACTCACCCCACAAGCCCATACCGGCATTCGTGCGTACGTTTGGCTTCCGCCTGTTCATGGTGTTCTTTATCTTCAGCATGTTCGGCATCCAGCTTACATTCACCGTTCCATGGAGCGAGGGCGGATTGGCAATGTGGGGTGGCATTGGGCGTGTGTTCTGGACGATTATCGTGGTGACTACCATTGTCGGCGTTACGCTGAGTTTCATCTATGCGCCACGCACATGGTGCTCGTTCTGTCCGATGGGTACTATCTCCCGCTGGGTGGCTCCAAAGAAGGCACCGCTGCCCAAGGTTTTTACGAACATCCATGTTTCGAGTGCCTGTCAGATGAAGTGTAAGAATTGTGCCCGCGTCTGTCCGATGCAACTCACGCCCTACGACAGTCGCAGCCAGGAAATAGGCTATCTCAATCCAGACTGTCTGAAATGTGGTAAGTGTACGCTGGCCTGCCCTACGAAGATTATGACATTAAAACATTAAAGCGAACTGTTTGATTGATGATAAACTATGTAGTTATTTACTAAAACAAGAATAAAATATGAAAAAGGTAATTGTGATATCTACGAGCCTTAGACGGGGTTCAAACAGCGACATGCTTGCTGACCAGTTTGTGGAAGGAGCAAAGGCAGCCGGGAACGAAGTGGAGAAGATTTCTCTCGTTGGCAAGAACATTCAGTTCTGTAAGGGTTGCCTGGGATGTCAAAAGTTAGGCCGCTGTGTCATCAACGACGATGTGAACGACATCATGGCTAAGGTGCTGAAGGCTGATGTTGTCTGCTGGGCAACACCTATTTACTATTATGAGATGAGCGGGCAGATGAAAACACTCATAGACCGCATGAATGCGATGTATGAACAGGACTATGCGTTTCGTGATGTCTATCTGCTGACAACAGCTGCAGAGGATGAGGAGCAGACTCCGAAACGTGCAGAGACGGGCTTGACGGGCTGGATAGACTGCTATCCAAAGAGCCGCCTGGCCGGTACGCTTTTCTGCGGAGGCGTGAATGACCCTCGTGAGATTGAGGGTAATCCGAAACTGCAGGAGGCTTTTGATTTAGGAAAGAGTATTGGCTAAGAAAATGAAGGATGAGCAAGTAACTTTTAAAAGATAACGATTATGATACTATCAACAACCCCAACAATTGAAGGCCGCACCATCCGCGAATATAAGGGTGTGGTGACTGGCGAGACGATTATCGGTGCTAATATCGTCAAAGACTTCTTCGCAGGCATCCGCGACATCGTAGGCGGACGTTCCGGCAGTTACGAGAAGGTGCTACGCGAGGCCAAGGATACCTCGATGCAGGAGATGATGCAACGTGCCGAGGCTATGGGTGCCAATGCCATCGTAGGCATCGACATCGACTACGAGACCATTGGCGAGACTAATTCCATGCTGATGGTGGCCACAAGTGGCACAGCTGTTGTAATTTAAAGCTTTTCAGTGATTATATCGACGATAATTGTCATCTAATGCTTGGGCTACGACGCCGACGAATGACAGCCCGATGTTATCAGCCAGGAAATCGCGGAGGTTTAGGACTGAGGAATAATATTTCCTGCTGAACCACTTCTTAGCCTTACGTTTCTTTTCACGACCAATATCCCCGTGGTTTCCACGGGGTATTTCTTTGCCGGTACCGAAGTCCTGCCATAGTCCGTACTCCGTGAAGAACTGAGACAGGCCGATTTCTATGAATCGACCATCAGCACATACAGGCATGGCTTTCACGGAATGCAGCAGGTGACCGGTATCGATGACATCCAGCAGGGTAATCTGCTCCTGCCAGATTTTGAGCATGGTGTCATTGAAGGCATTGACGAACTTCTCGCGTTCGCCTTGCGGGCCCGGATGCTGGATGATTATTCCGTCCATTCCTCAGCATTAAAGGAACACCTCACGGTGTTCCCTCTTATTTAAAATGCTTCATCCCCTGTCAGATCAAACGGATAAAGCAGGCTGTGGTACCTGTAGCGATGGCGATATTGTCGAGCACCATCCAGACACTCAGCTTTGTCTTGCGGACATAGAGCCACAGGGCTATCATGAGTCCCAGCGTTCCGCCATGCGAGGCTAGTCCGGCATAGCCTGTCAGCTTCCAGCCTCCGTCAGCCATAAAGTGTATCGGCAGCAGCATCTCTATGATGCCTTTCCCTGAAGTCAGGAAGTTCTGAGGCTGATAGAAGATGCAGTGCCCCAGTCGGGCACCGATCAGGATACCGAAGAAACAGTAGATGTAGAGCGGAGCGAAGAGTTCGTCCTTGATCTTCTGCTCTTTATACAGGCGTTTCACCACGAGAAAGGCCAGTACGATTCCGATGCTCCACATCAGCCCGTACCATCGCACAGACAGCGGACCCAGTCTGAATTCCACGAGGTCTGGATTCCAGACGATATATAGCAATTGGTTCATAAAACCTCCAAAACGCAAGAAGATTGTTTTATACGAAATAATAAGCAGAGAAGATTCCCAGGAGATTACATGTGACATGCGTAATCACACAATAGCGAATATCTCTGGTTCTCATATACGTCAGGCAAAGAATGACCGCCATAATCAGTGTGTCTAATCTCCAAACGCCTGTACCCACATGCGCCGCGTAAAAGATGAGTGCATTGGAAACGACAATCGCTATCTTGCCGAAAGAGGCTCTTTCTATCACGGATATGTACCATTTCCGTAAAAGCAATTCCTCTGCAATGGGGCCGATGATGGCGAAGGAGAATATATGCAGGATAAGGGTCGCCAGAGTATAGGACTCCCGAGGGTCTGTATTAGGTGCGTCAAACAAGGAGGTCAGCAGAAGTATAATGAGCTGCCAGAGGACTCCCAATGCCAGGGATAAAATAACCGTCTTCAGGTTCATTCCAAGGCTCGGATTACGCCATATTCCCAACTTCTCTTTCTTGTCTTCGTAAAGTAGAACGACAAAAATTGCTAACGGCCACAGAAGGTTTCCAATATCCAATATTGTACGACTGAAAGGGATGTCCCGCCCGAAAATATAGGCGAAGTAGGGCAACAGGAAAACGCCCATCAAGATGAAGGAAGCAAGAAAGACTCTTGTCATCTTGAAAATACATTCTTTTTTAGAGTAAGTCATAAAAACAGCATAAAGTGAGACAAAATTTTAGTCTATCTTCTAATATGCGGCCCAATAATTTTTATCAGTTGC
>OCTW013423350.1_pt1 | contig 16502 bp, 12 predicted proteins | sample 1539671 | NCBI WGS metagenome assembly OCTW01 (sample SAMN02144230, study PRJEB22623) | gut metagenome | biome: sheep rumen | host: Ovis aries | place: New Zealand
CCCGCTACACTCCCTCTTCAACTTACAGACTGAAAGCAAAAACAGCTCAGAAATCTGACAAAGCGAATTAATAGAACCCACCTTAAATAAACCGATTGCGAAAAATGTCTTTTATTCCAGATTATCGATGCTCACGCCGTCGAAGTCGCGCATCAGCTCCAGCAGACGCGTGATGTATCGGTCGCGTCTGACGCGTATGTCCATCTGCACGGCATAGTTATGTCCGGTGGCAGTCTCTACGCGCTCCATGTGGTAAGAGCTAAGCTTTAGTCCGGCCCTTTCCAGCACCTCGATGACGTGGAGCACGTTTTCCTTCGATGCTGCCGTGAGCTGGAGCGACACAGTGCGTGCTCCGAAACGGCGCAAAAAGAAGTTGAACGCCTCCAGACAGATGAGCGCCAGCAGCGTGGCCACCGCAGCCAGCACGTAGAGCCCCGAACCGCAGGCCAGACCGATGGCAGCCGTGCACCAGATGCCTGCCGCCGTGGTGAGGCCTTTCAGCACGTGTTTCTGGAAGATGATGGTGCCCGCGCCGATGAAACCAATGCCGCTCACCACCTGAGACGCCACACGCGACGGGTCAAGACGATAGCCAGTGGTGCCCACCACGTCGGGAAAGCCAAACTGAGACACCAGCATGAACATGGCACTGCCCAGCGCAACAAGGAAGTGTGTGCGGAATCCCGCGTCCTTGGCACGGTATTCGCGGTCGAGACCAATGACGCCGCCAAGCAGCGCCGCTATGAAAAGCCGTATGATATATTCTGTTGTCATGGTTAATGGTTTTATTTTCTTGTCTGCAAATTTACATATATTTCCTGAATTAAAGAGCAGACAGGCAAAGAATTTGTGTTTTTCTTTTGTCAAAAAGATTCTTTTCATTACCTTTGCAACAAATATACTGTAAACAAAAGAATCGTAAAAACCTACGGAAAACAAAAAGGATATGCAGAAGAAATTTTGGATGCTGGCATTGGGCCTGTGCGCCCTCGGCCAGGCAGAAGCCCAGCAGAACATCCGCCTGAATCAGGTGGGTGTCTATCCTGGACAAGAGAAAGTGGTGGTGCTGGACGGCCAGGGTAAGTCGGTCAGTGTGAAGAACAGCCAGGGCAAGAAGGTTGGCAAGACCAAGGTGCTGCGCACCATCAAGTCGCCGTGGTCGGGACGTCAGCGCACGGTGGTGAGCATCGCCGGCCTGACGCAGAGTGGAAGCTACACCGTGAGTGCAGGTTCCGAAACGGCCACGCTCAATGTCGCTCCGCAGGCACTGCGCCCCTTGTCTGTTGCAGCGCTGAAGGCATTCTACTACCAGCGCACCGCACAGCCCATCGAGGCACGCTATGCTGGGCAGTGGAATCGGCCGGCAGGACACATGGACGACCATGTGATGGTGCACGCTTCGGCCGTTTCTCCCGGACGTCCCGAGGGGACTATCATCAGCTCACCCGGCGGATGGTATGACGCAGGCGACTATAACAAGTACATTGTCAACTCAGCCTATTCCATCGCAATCATGCTGATGAGCTATGAGCAGAACCGCGAATACTTCGACCAGCTGGACGTGAACATACCCGAGAGCGGCAACCGCACTGCCGACCTGCTCGATGAACTAATGGAGAACCTGAAGTGGATGCTCACCATGCAGGACCCATGGGACGGCGGCGTCTACCACAAACTGACAACGCCCAACTTCGAAGGCTTCGTGATGCCTGCAGACTGCCATCAGCAGCGCTACGTGGTTCAGAAGAGCGTGACGGCCAGCTATGACTTTGCAGCCGTCATGGCCCAGGCCTCTCGCCTGTATAAAGGCAATGCCGACTATCCGGGATTCTCGGAGCAGGCTGCCCGCGCAGCCATGGCTGCTTTCCACTGGGCCGAGGAGAATCCGAAGGCGCTGTATAACCAGGATGCCATGAACCGCAGCTTTGATCCCGATGTGTCGACCGGCACATACGGCGACTTCTTCGCTGGAGACGAGCGTTTCTGGGCTGCCACCGAACTCTATCTGCTTACCGGCGACGACAGTTTCAAGGAGATGGCCCAGGGCATTCTGCCCGGCAAGTTCACACTGCCCACATGGGGCTTCGTCTCACCGCTCGGCATGTATGAGTGGGCGCTCAGCAAGCCCGAGACAGAACTGGGTCGCCAGAGCCGTGAGAAGCTGCTGGCCTATTGCGACAGCGTTGTGGCCACCACGGCACGCAGTTGCTTCCAGACCCCCAACGGCAACTCGCCGCGCGACTTTGGCTGGGGCTGTCTGGCCGAGACCTTCGGCATCAGTGGCGTCTCTTTGCTCGCTGCACACCGGCTGACAGGCGATGCCAAATATCTGACCGCCGCCCAGCAGAATGCCGACTACCTGCTGGGAAGAAACGCTACGGGCTATTGCTACGTGACGGGCTTCGGACAGAAGTCGCCCATGCATCCCCATCACCGTCTGTCGGCTGCCGATGGCATTGAGGCACCTGTGCCGGGTCTTCTCGTCGGTGGTCCCAACCCAGGGCAGCAGGACAAGGCCAGCATGATTGAGTATCCGTCCAATCAGCCCGACGAGTCCTATGCTGACCAAGAGGCTTCCTACGCCAGCAATGAGATAGCCATCAACTGGAATGCCGCACTGGTGGCCTTCGTGGGATGGCTTGATGCGCAGAGCAAATGATAAGATAAAAGTGAAAAGTGATAAGTGAAAAGTGACAGTAATAATATGGAACTGACTGAAAGATTTCTGAACTATGTGAAGTTCGACACACAGTCGAGCGAGGATTCCCAGAGCGTGCCGAGCACGCCAAAACAAATGATATTCGCCCAATACCTGAAAGAAGAACTGGAGCGCGAGGGCTTTGACGACGTGGAAATGGACGACATGGGCTACATCTACGCCACACTGCCGTCGAACATGAAGAAGGAAGTGCCCACCATCGGCTTCATTTCCCACTACGACACCAGTCCCGACTGCTCGGGCAAGGACGTGAAGCCACGCATCGTGAACAACTACGACGGCGGCGACATTGAGCTGTCGGAAGGCATCGTCTCGTCACCGGTGAAATTCCCGGAACTCTTGTTGCACAAGGGCGAGGACCTGATTGTGACCGACGGAACGACACTCCTGGGTGCCGACGACAAGGCCGGCATTGCCGAAATCGTGCAGGCCATGTGCTATCTGCGTGACCATAAGGAGATTCCGCACGGCGATATCCGCATGGGATTCAATCCTGATGAGGAGATAGGAATGGGTGCACACCACTTCGACGTAGAGAAGTTCGGCTGCCAATGGGGCTACACCATCGATGGCGGAGACCTTGGCGAGCTGGAGTTTGAGAACTTCAACGCCGCCTCGGCCAAGATATATATAAAAGGTGTAAGTGTGCATCCGGGCTATGCCAAGGGCAAGATGGTGAACGCCAGCCGTCTGGCAGCCGAGTTCGCCACGATGCTTCCCGGCGACGAGACGCCCGAGGAGACGGAAGGCTACGAAGGTTTCTACCATTGCATCGGTATGGAGAGCTGTACTGAGAAGGCCAAGCTGAACTACATCATCCGCGACCACGACCGCGACCGTTTTGAAGACCGCAAGCGTTTTGTGCAGCGTTGTGTGGACCAGATGAACGAGAAATATGGTGAGGGAACGGTCAAGGCAGAAATCAAGGACCAGTATTACAACATGAAGGAGAAGATTGACCCGCAGATGCATGTCATCGACATCGTGCTGAAAGCCATGCAGGCGTGCGACGTTCCGCCACGTGTGAAGCCCATCCGCGGCGGCACCGATGGCGCGCAGCTGTCATTCCGCGGACTGCCGTGTCCGAACATCTTCGCCGGTGGAGTCAATTTCCACGGTCCCTTTGAGTTCGTAAGTGTCCAGGTGATGGAGAAAGCCATGCAGACCATCGTCAAGATATGTGAGCTGACCGCGGGCTATAACGACTGATGGCATTTTCAACCATCAGTTCAGCAGAAAAGAAAAAAGTGGGAGATTGCTTGGCTGTCTCCCGCTTTTTTTATATCTTTGCACATAGAAAAGACAATGAATTATGGGAGAACTACCTGCTTTGATAAAAGACCTGGCGCTGATACTGATGGTGGCAGGTGTGGTGACACTTGTTTTCAAGAAACTGAAACAGCCGCTGGTGCTGGGCTATGTGGTGGCTGGCTTTCTGGTGAGTCCGCACATGCCCTATTTAGCATCGGTGGTCGACCATCAGGACATTCACACCTGGGCAGACATCGGAGTGATGTTCCTGTTGTTCTCGCTTGGTCTTGACTTTTCGTTCAAGAAGATTCTGAAAATGGGCGCCTCGCCCATCATCTCCACAGTGACCATCATCTTCTGTATGATGATGTTGGGCATCTGCGTAGGCCAGTTGTTTGGCTGGGGAAAGATGGACTGCATCTTTCTGGGTGGTATGCTTGCCATGTCGTCGACGACGATTATCTACAAGGCGTTCGATGACCTTGGTCTCCGTCAGCAGCAGTTTGCCGGACTGGTGATGAGCGTTCTCATTCTGGAAGACATCCTTGCCATCGTCATGATGGTGATGTTGAGTGCCATTGCAAGTGGAAGTGGTGCCGACGGCGGACAGATGCTTGGCTCGGTGCTGAAGATAGGATTCTTTCTGGTGCTTTGGTTTGTGGTGGGCATCTTTGCCATACCCTTGTTCCTGCGCCGCACCCGTAAACTGATGAACAGCGAGGTGCTTCTGGTGGTCTCGCTTGGTTTGTGCTGTGCCATGGCCGTGCTAAGTACCAAGGTCGGTTTTTCGTCGGCATTCGGTGCGTTCGTCATGGGCAGCATCCTGGCAGAGACCATTGAGGCCGAGAAGATTATCCGTCTGGTGGAGCCAGTTAAAAACCTTTTCGGTGCCATTTTCTTTGTGTCTGTCGGCATGCTGGTCGATCCCAAGGTGCTCATAGACTATGCTGTCCCCATCATCACGCTTGTAATGACCATCCTCGTTGGTCAGGCTGTGTTCGGTTCATTTGCCTTCATGCTGGGTGGCGAGAGCCTGAAGTCGGCCATGAGGTGCGGCTTTTCCATGGCGCAGATAGGTGAATTCTCGTTCATTATTGCCTCGCTGGGCCTGTCGCTGGGCGTTATTGGCAACTTCCTCTATCCTGTTGTGGTGGCCGTTTCCGTCATTACTACGTTCCTCACTCCCTACATGATTCGTCTGGCCACGCCAGCCTACAACCTACTCGAGCGCCATCTGCCCGACCGGTGGGTGCGATCGCTCAATCATTTCGCCACCAATCATCCTGACACAACGGAGAAAAGCCTGTGGAAACGACTACTGATAGCCATGGGCCGAAACACGCTTATCTATGGCATTCTCTCGTCCGCCGTCATCACGTTGATGTTCACCTTTGTGCTGCCGTTCATGCGCAAGCTGCTGCCAGGCTGGGAACTTCACTGGTATGCCAACGCGATAACGGGCATGCTCACCGTCCTGTTCATCTCGCCATTCCTGCGTGCCATGGTGATGAAGAAGAACCACAGCGAGGAGTTCCGCACTTTATGGAACGAGAGCAACATCAACCGTGTGCCACTCATCTTTACTATCTTGGTGAGGTTGGTCATCGCTGTGGCCCTCATATTCTACATCTGTAACTACCTGACAAGATTCTCCAACGCGCTGATGATCACCATTGGCATCGTGGCAGTCATACTCATTATTATGTCGCGCACCACCAAGAAACGCAGCATCAGGCTGGAACGCCTCTTCATACAAAACCTGCGCTCGCGCGACATCGAGGCTCAGGTGTATGGACACAAGCGTCCGCTCTATGAAGGGCGTTTGCTCGACCGCGACATCCACATTGCCGACTTTGACGTGCCTGCCGACTCGCTCTGGATGGGGTGCACGCTGAAGGAACTCGCTCTGGGACGTAAGTTCGGCATCCACGTAAGCAGCATTTTGCGTGCCAACCGACGACTGAACATTCCCGACGGCGACGACGTGCTGTTCCCGGGAGACCGTCTTCAGGTCATCGGTAGCGACGACCAGCTGACGGCTTTCCGTCACGCGCTGGAGACCGAGACGCTGGAGGAGGACTACGAACTGGAGAAACGTGAGATGAAGCTGCGTTCGATGGTCATTGCCAAGACAAGCCCCTTTATCGGTCTGACCTTGCAGGAAAGCGGCATCCGCCACCAATACAACTGCATGGTGGTTGGTCTGGAAGAGGGCGAGGAAAACCTTTCACAGGTGAAGCCTTCGTACCGTTTCCAGCAGGGAGACATCATCTGGGTGGTGGGCGAAGAGGAAGACATCGACGCACTGCTGGCAGCAAAGGCAGGTGAGAAGGAAGAAACGCCTTCCAGGAGCAAATAACAACGAAAAAGTGAGTCAGCAAGAGTTGCTGCGCCAATAACAGAGGCAAGCAGCAACTCTTTTCTTTTTTGGCCACTTTTGTGCTTGTGTCGTCAAGGGTTCAGTTGCGTTGTACGTGCCTGCCGCTTGCAGGCTCTTTTGATATTGCAATGGCAATGGCCTTTGAACTTTGATGATGCAAAATTAGTGGTTTGGTAGGCATCATGAAAGTAAATAGTCGTGTTTTTGCAATAAAACATCATTTTTCTTACGATTTAGCCATAACGCCGTCTTTCAAACGACAATACGTAAGGAAAGCGGTTTGTTTTCCTTACAGGTTGAAATATTGCGTGCTTTTTATTGCTGTCCGCTAAAAACATCGCCTTTCATCTCCAACGCTCTTGTCCATCAGTGTTCCGGACAAAAAGCAGAATATGGGGTTTGTCAAAGTTCAGGAGTTGATATGTTGAACACAGAGACACTGAGACGCAGAGGTCTTGTGCAAAAAGAAAAAACGCTGAGTCTATGTGTTCGGTTTATCATATAAGTTAATTTTGATTCGTTACTTACATGTTTATTCGTGCATATTCATGTGGCGCCGCAGGCATACCAAAGTCTTTTCCCATGTCTTCTGCTGTTTTTGAGTCGTCAGTCTGCCAGTTTCAGCAAGCAAAACTGCCAGTTTTTGTAAACGAATCCATTGGATTCGTCCAACGATTCCATTGATTTCGTTCAACGATTTCAATGGATTCGTTCAACAATTCCAATGCATTTGTCCAGCCATTCTGCCGCTTTTGTTGCTTCAGTCCGTCGTTTTCGCCGTTCGTTTCCGGCAGTCCTGGCCTCGCTGGCCGTCGCTTCACAGCTTGCGAAACATGAATTTGGAGTCCACTTGAACATGTGTTCGCATGATGAAAATGAAGGAAATGCGATGCGCAGCCGCTCCCCTCTCTGTTCGGCGGAAAGGCGATGTCTGAGCGGATAGCAACAGTTTTTTTTTATGCCGCGTCACAAACGAGACGGCATATAGTCATAGAGTAGGGGAGGAGAAGTGGGAACAGCCCATGACAGGTGCTGAATGACTATTTCCTGCGCAGTGTGATGACGGTGATTTCGGGCGGCACGCCAAACCGGAAAGGTACGAGTCCGCTTAGGCCTGCGCTCACATAGAGGGCACGGTTGCCTTCGTTGTAGAGGCCCGCCACGTGTTTTTCAACCACTCGTGCCGGCGCCCATCTGAAGAGCCTTATCTGTCCGCCGTGGGTGTGGCCTGAAAGAGTGAGCTGTGCGTGTGTCTTTCTCAGAATGCTGTCTTTCCAGAGGCTGGGTGCATGTTGCAGCATGACCAGGAACGAACCTTCGCCTGCGCCCTTCACCGCCTGGCCGATGTTGCTGCGGTTCAGCGAATTCTTGCGGTAGCGCGACGGACAGTTGTCCTCGGTGCCTGCAACGACGATGCTGTCGGATTGCCGCTTCACCACGCGGCTGTCGTTCATCAACAGCTGCCATCCCATGCTGCGAATGCGGCTCTGTGTCTGCTGTTCGTTCAGTCTACGCGTGTCTTCGTCGGTCACAATATAGTTGGCATAGTCGTGGTTGCCCAGCACAGCGAACACGCCATCGGCGGCGCTTATCGACGACAGCCGTGGCTGTATGTGGTCGAGTTCCTGCGGCAGTATGTTCTGGATGTCGCCGGTGAAGACCACCATGTCCGCCTGTTGTGCGTTGATGCTGTCTACGGCTCGGTCGAGCAGTCTGTCGCGGAATCCGGTGAGCGAGCCTGCATGGATGTCGCTGATGTGGACAATGCGGTAGCCGTCGAAGGCAGGTGGCAGGTCGGCAAAGGCCACTTCCACGTGGCGCACCTTCAGGTTCATCACGCCCAGTGTGCTGCCGTAGACTATCACGTAGACCGACAGCAGGGCGAGCACCAGTCCGATGGCATTGCCCCAGTTATGGCGCGACTTGCGCAAGCGGCAGACGATCAGTCCCAGCCAGCTGCATAGGGCGAACAGCGCTTTGGGAACAACAATCAGGCCAAGCAGTAGCAAGAACAGGTAGAGCCAGTTGATGTCGGTGGGTGCAAAGCCGTCGACGGTAGTCAGTGCCAGTGCGTAGGCCGTCATTCCCAGTGCGGGAAGCCAGAACAAGATGCGTTTCCACATGCCGTAGCCTTTCTTCCGCCGCAGGTAGTGCCAGTGGAAGTAGAGGTCGGGAACGGCGATGAGCAATAGGAGCAGGACAATGATTCGGGCTATCATGGTGATGGGTGATGGATGATGGGTGATGGATGATGGGTGATGGGTGGTGGGGGGGAGGTTTATTGGTTGAGGAATCGGCGGGCCAGTTCCACGGGGATGCCGCGGCGGTGGGCGTAGTCGCGCAGCTGGTCTTCGCCAATCTTGCCTATGCTGAAGTAGCGGGCCTTTGGGTGGGCCATCATCAGTCCACTCACCGAAGCATGAGGCATCATCATGCCGCTTTCGGTCAGGCGGATGCCTATTTGTCGCAGGTCGATGAGGTCGTCGATGATGAAGTTCAGGCTCGTGTCGGGCAGTGAGGGATAGCCAACAGCGGGTCTGATGCCCTGGAAAGCCTCGATGTGCAGCTGCTGCATGGTCAGATGCTCGTCGGGCGCATAGCCCCAGTAGTGCTTTCTCACCTCTTCATGCATGCGCTCGGCTGCCGCTTCTGCCAGCCGGTCGGCCAGTGTCTGCATGAGCATCTGCATGTATGGGTCGCCCCGATGCTGTTCGGTCAGGGCGTGGTCGGTGCTGGTGGCGAAGATGCCGATGCGGTCGACGCAGCCCGACGACAGCGGACGGATGAAGTCGGCGAGACAAAGGCACGGCTCACCAGTGCGTGCCACCTGTTGCTGGCGCAGCATGGGCAGTCGCGTGGAACCTACGATGATGTCGTCGCCGTCGCTGTTGGCATCGAACAGTCCGAACAGCGCATACACACTGAAGTGGCCGTCGAGCTTGCTGAGCATGTCCTCGGCTTCGGCCCGAAGTCCTGCGCGCTGCTCGCGGCCTTTGCTGCCCACGCCCCAGGCATAGTCGAAATAGGGCCAGTTGATGTAGGGCGCAGTGTCGGCAATGGTGTATGTGAGCTTTCTGATCATCTGAACAGTAGCTGCTCGCCCCGTGCGTTTTCGTCGAAGCGGCCGTGGTCGAAGATGAGGTTTCCGTTGCAATATGTCTGCACCACTTTCCACTGGAAGGTGTGGCCCTCCAGCGGACTCCATCCGCAGCGGCTCTGAATGACGTCTGTCGTGACGGTCCATGGGTCGTGGGGATTCACCACCACGAGGTCGGCCTTGTAGCCTGGCCGTATGTAGCCTCGGTCGCGTAGGCTGAACAGGTGTGCGGGATTGTGCATCATGAGCTGTGCCAGTCGCTCCAGCGTGATGACGCCCTCGTCGGCCAGTTCGAGCATGACGGGCAGCGAGAACTGTATCATCGGCATGCCCGAGGCTGCCTTGGCCGCGCCGCCTTTCTTGTCGCTCAGCAGGTGGGGGGCGTGGTCGGTGGCTACGGTTTCTATAAGTCCGCTGGCGAGAGCCTGGCGCAGTGCGTCGCGGTCGAGAGGTGACTTCACGCTGGGATTGCACTTGATACGCGTGCCCAGAGTGTCGTAGTCGCGGTTGGTAAACAGCAGATGGGCAATGACTGCTTCTGCCGTGATGTTGCTGAATTCGCCGAAAAGCTCGAGCTCCTTGGCGGTGGAGACGTGGGCCACATGCAGCTTTGTACCAAAGGCCTTGGCCATCTGAACGGCCAGGAAACTGGACTCATAGCAGGCTTCTTCGCTGCGGATGAGCTGGTGCAGCCGCACGTCGGGGTCGTCGCCATGCGACAGCTTGGCCTGTCTCATGTTCTCGTTGATGATGGCCGTGTCCTCACAATGGGCCACCAAGGGCAGTTTGGCCGACTGGAAGATCTCTATCAGTGAGTCGTATTTGTCCACCAGCATGTTGCCTGTGCTGCTGCCCATGAAGAGCTTGATGCCGGGAACCTGGTGCGGGTCGAGTTCTGCGAAGAGGTGGGCATTGTCGTTGGTGGCACCGAAGAAGAAGGCGTAGTTCACGTGGCTTTTCTCTGCGGCCAGCCGTTGTTTCTGACAGAGGGCTTCTTTCGTGGTGGTCTGTGGCACGGTGTTGGGCATGTCGAAATACGACGTGACGCCTCCCCATGCCGCTGCGCGGCTTTCGCTCTCGATGTCGGCTTTCTGTGTGAGGCCGGGCTCACGAAAGTGCACGTGGGTGTCGATGACGCCCGGAAAAACGAAGCACCCCGAGGCATCGACCGTGTGGTCTGCTTGCCTCGGGGTGGCTGTGTTGTCAGTAATCTCAGCAATGCGGTCGTTTTCGATGAGGATGTTTCCCGAAAAGGTGCGTCCCTCATTGACGATCGTTGCGTTCTTTATGTAGTGTCTCATTCTGTCAGAAGGTTTATTTCAGACTGTCGGCTGGCTGAGCCAGCTCGTTGGGAGTGGGCAGTTTGGGCAGTGGTGCTGCTTGCTGCACAGGCGCAGGCGAGACGGTCTGCTGTTCGGCCATGCCGTTCATGATGGCCTCGTTTTGCTCTGCCTTCTCGTAGTAGTCGTGAACGTATGGGTCGTTCTTGAAGTTGTCGGTGGCCTTGGCCATCAGCGCCTCAATCCATGGCTGCAGCTCGGGATGGGGATAGCCGGCGGTCATCATGAAGAAGACGCCCGGTCCGAGCGCGTTGTCAAAGTTCTCTTCGATGAATCTGGTGACAAGACTGTCGGTGCGCTGTGTCAGCTGGGCGTATTCTATCTGCAGCCGCTGGTTGGTAACGGTCTCGTCTTCACCGTCCATGATGGCCTGTGTCTGCTTGTGACTGAGGTCTGCAATCTCGCTTTGCACGCGACCGAAGTCATCGAGAAAGGTGGCGAGCTTGTCGTTGAGCGGCGTACCACTGGCGCGGCACTGCAGGTTCTGTATCTTTACGGTGATGTCGCCGCCTTCGATGACCACAGGCATGATGCCCTCGTCGTCGATGCAGAGCGTGGCCAGACGTGCACTGTCTACGTTGCCTGTGAAACGGAACTGCCCGTGAACGACGTCACAAGAGTCCACGTTCTTCATGTTGTTGTTGTTGTAGACCTTCAGATACAGCTTTCGGCCGTCGAGCATCTGAACGTCCGACGAGCCCTGAATGTTGTAGCTGTTAGCACACGAAGCCAGCGCAGCAATCGTCAGTAGCGCATAGAAAAATCTAATCATACAGATATTTGTTATACTTCTGGTGGTTTTGAACACCATGCAAATGTACAACGTATTATTGAACTAAGGAAAAATTTTTATGCTATTTAAAACAAATGAGGCCACTTTTAGCGTTTTTTTGCCTCTTTGTCTAATTCATGGGATATTCGCTGTGTGGTGTACACTTGCAGGATGGCTCCAATGAGCAGCAGCACCACCCACTTGTTATATATATAGGTAATGTACGTCATGCTGCCGTTGTGCACATTGTCGAGAAACCACTGGCGCGCCACGCCGTAGGAGCTCTCCAGCATGTCGAGTCCACCCACGACGAGAAGCACATCGGCTGTCAGCATGATGCGCCTCAGCCTTCTCACCACCACACTCTTGCCCTCGTAGGTCTGCTGCCATTGCATGGCACCAAACAGCAGGCTGCCCACCAGGAACAGCCATCCGCCGGCGGCCAGCTTTCCAAACACGGCCATGCCGGCCCCAACCACCATTAGTGCGCCGCCGCACATGAGCACAATGCTCTGCCATTTATTCAGCTGCTTCATGGGGCAGTGGCGTTGGTTCGTACATGTCGTCGCTCAATACGAAGATGTCCTCGTCGTCGGCCTTCATGAAATAGCGCTCGCGGGCTATCTTCGTGATGGCCTTCGGGTTGCGTCGCAGCTCCTTCAGCTGTCGCTCGTCGCGCTCATATTGGGCGTTGTATTTGTCTATCTGGGCTTCCAGTTCGCTGATCTCCATGTCGTACTTGATGCGCTGCACGAAGCTGTTCTCGTCGAAGAAACCAACGATGAGAACGCCCACGATGAGCACCAGCCAGTACTTGTTGTGGCTCAGGAAAGCGTAGATGGGATTGGTCTTGCTCATATAAAAAACGTTTATTTGGCCACAAAGTTAGTAATAATTCTTGGAAATTTGCTAACTTTGCAGAAACTTTTCAGATTATTATGAAAGAATACATCGTTTCAGCACGCAAATACAGGCCCATGTCGTTCGACACTGTGGTGGGCCAGACAGCGCTGACCACTACGCTCAAGAATGCCGTGCGCAGTGGCAAACTGGCCCATGCCTACCTCTTCTGCGGGCCGCGAGGCGTGGGCAAAACCACCTGCGCGCGCATCTTCGCAAAGGCCATCAACTGCCAGCATCCCACCGAAGAGGGCGAGGCATGCAACCAGTGCGAGAGCTGCCAGGCGTTCAATGAGCAGCGCTCCTTCAACATCTTCGAGCTCGACGCTGCGTCGAACAACTCGGTGGAAAACATCAAGGCGCTCATGGAGCAGACGCGCATTCCGCCGCAGGTGGGCAAGTACAAGGTGTTCATCATCGACGAGGTGCACATGCTCTCCACGGCAGCCTTCAATGCCTTCCTCAAGACGCTCGAGGAGCCGCCAGCCCACGTCATCTTCATCCTGGCCACAACCGAGAAGCACAAGATTCTACCCACCATCATCTCACGATGCCAGATCTACGACTTCGAGCGAATGACCGTGCCCAATATCGTTGACCACCTGAAGATGGTGGCGCAGAAAGAGGGCATCAGCTTTGAGGAGGAGGCGCTCAACGTGATTGCCGAGAAGGCCGACGGAGGCATGCGCGACGCCCTTTCGGTATTCGACCAAGCAGCATCGTTCTGTCAGGGAAACATCACCTACCAAAAGGTCATTGAGGACCTCAACGTGCTCGACTCGGAGAACTACTTCAACATCGTGGACCTCGCCCTGCAGAACAAGGTGCCCGAGGTGATGGTGTTGCTCAACAACGTGATTGCCAACGGCTTCGACGGCGGACACCTCATCGGCGGACTGGCCACGCACATCAGGAACGTGCTCATGGCCAAGGACCCGCAGACGCTGCCCTTGCTGGAGGTGAGCCAGCGGCAGATGGAGCGGTTCAGCGAACAGGCGAAGAAGTGCCCCACACAGTTTCTCTATCAGGCGTTGAAGCTCTGCAACCAGTGCGATATCAACTATCGGCAGAGTTCCAACAAGCGTTTGCTCGTGGAACTGACGCTCATCCAGATAGCGCAGGTCACGCAGGAGGACGACACGCCCGCAGCGGGGCGTAGCCCCAAGCGCTTGAAATCCCTGTTTCGGAAACTCATCACGAACGTTCAGCCAAAGGCGGCTGCTCAGGGTGTCGCCGAACGTTCGCACGCAGAAACCGTCCGGCAGAAGGAGCCCGTCGCTCCCTCTGTGCCGACGGAAAGTGCCGCTAAGCCTGCCACTACGGCTGCCGCACCGGCACCTCAGGCAGGAAAACTCAGACTGTCAAACATCGGACACACCTTCGCGACCATGAGGATGGTGGGGCAGGAAACCGAGCAGACCGTAGAACCAGAACTCAAGGACAACGGTGAGCAAAAGGCGTTCACCGACGACGACCTGCTGTTCCATTGGACAAGCATGTGCAACCGCATGCCGCAGGAGATGGCAGGCATGGCGGCAAGAATGAAGAACATGACGCCGCACATCGTGCAGATGCCGATAGTGGAGGTGGTGGTCGACAACGAGATTTTGCTCAACCAGATGACGGCTATCAAGAAACGCATACGCAACACCTTGGCGCGCGACCTGCACAACAACCAGATAGAGCTCACGCTGAGACTGGCGGAAGCCTCGGAGGTGACGAAGATCCTCACCAAGAAAGAACTCTTTGAAGAGATGAGCAGGAAGAATCCTGCCATCGAGAGACTGCGCAGCCTCTACGACATGGAGCTGGCCTGATGCCATCTCCAGCCCTCATTATAGACCAAAGACCTTGCAGCGAACCGTTAACGCGGTTTACGGTTTTTGTTCACCGTTTTCCGTATCGAGAGCGCAGACACCTTTTCCCTCCCTCTTGAATATACAAAAAGGCAGGCAGGAATGCATCACGATGCACTCCTGCCTGCCCTATATATGGCTTGCGATTGTTCAGATAAGGGTCATGCCCAGCTGCGCACATTCCCGGCGCATGTCGCAGGGCCAGATGCTCGACTGGATTTCGCCCAGATGGCCTTTGTGCAGCAGCGTCATGCAGAGACGGCTCTGCCCGATGCCACCGCCGATGCTCAGCGGCAGCTCGTCGTTCAGCAGCTTCTGGTGGAAATACAGTTCCTTGCGGTCCTCCTTGCCGCAGAGCGCCAGCTGCCGTAGCAGGCTCTCCTTGTCTACGCGGATGCCCATCGACGACAGTTCCACCGACCTTCCCAGCACAGGATACCAGATGAGGATGTCGCCGTTGAGGCCCTTTTGCCCGTCTTCTCCCAGAGTTGTCCAGTCGTCATAGTCGGGTGCGCGGCCGTCGTGTGGCTCGCCATTGGACAGTTTTCCGCCAATGCCGATGATGAAGACTGCCCCATATTTCTGCGCTATCAGGTCTTCGCGCTCCTTCACTGTCTTGTCTGGGTACATCTGCAGCAGCTCTTCGCTGTGGATGAAGTGGATGTTCTGGGGCAGGAAAGGCTTCAGTTTGGGGTAGCGCTCGCACACCAGGAACTCGGTGCGGAGGATGGCTGCGTAGATGCGTCTCACGATGTCCTTGAGGAAAGCCACCGTGCGCTGGTCGCGTGTGATGACGGCTTCCCAGTCCCATTGGTCCACATAGAGCGAGTGCAGGTTGTCCAGTTCCTCGTCGGCGCGGATGGCGTTCATGTCGGTATACACGCCGTAGCCCGGCTCCACCTGATACTCGGCCAGCGTCAGCCGCTTCCATTTGGCCAGCGAATGCACCACCTCGGCCTTGGCATCGCCCAGGTCCTTGATGGGGAAGGTGACGGGACGCTCCACGCCGTTCAGGTCGTCGTTGATGCCAAGACCCTGAAGCACGAACAACGGAGCGGTGACGCGACGAAGCCTCAGTTCCGTGCTCAGGTTCTGCTGAAAGAACTCCTTGATCAGCTTGATGCCCAGTTCCGTCTGCCGCATGTCAAGCAACGGCTGGTAGACGATGGGCTTGATGACTTTGCTCATTGTTTCCTAAATTCTTCTATACCTTAATCAAAACTGACTGCAAAGGTACACATTTATTGTAAATGTGCAAGCAAAATTTCTAAAAATTGTACATTTTGACATGAAAATAATATAAAACCGTTGCAAAATGCTTGCATTATGACCTCTTGGGCCTACAGAAATAGCACCTGTCCACCGCGTGTTCCTGTTTTCTGTCATCCCCAATTCCCTCATCCCATGCCATATCTCAATGCTTCATTCGTCGTGTCTGTCTTCATCCCCTCCATCGTTGCAACCCCGAAAAAAACGTCCCGAAAATTTTGCATTCCCCTAAAATAGTTGTACCTTTGCACTCGCTTACCAAAGCAAGGTCCCGTAGCTTAGCTGAATAGAGCGTCAGATTCCGGTTCTGAAGGTCTTGGGTTTGAATCCCAACGGGATCACTTGAAAATCCGCAAGAAACTGTCATACAGAATCTTGCGGATTTTCTATTTATATAATGCACCACATTTGCACCACTGAATAAGCCCCCTAAACAACATTATCAATGGCAATTAGCACTTCCCAATATCCATTTTTATCCTCACCCACACGTCTAATAGCGCCCATTTCCTTTAAAACAGCAATATTGCGTCTAATAGTAGTTCTATCCACTCCAATGGTTCGAGCCAAATCCTCATAGGTTGCTCTATTATCCTTCAGCAAAACTTTTATTATAGCCGATTGCGTTTTATTCAGTTTTACAGGGGCATTTGCAGGGGCATTTACAGGGGCATTTGTAGATGCAGTATCAGATGTAGCTTTAGTTGAAGGCACAGGTAGTACTAATTCCACCTCGTCAACATCCAGTTTGTTCAACAGTTGTGGCTCGCCCCAGTTCGTTTCCTTCCACGCGGCTATAATCTTGGGGAATCCAGAGCCAACATTCTCACCAAAGCCAATCATGCGAAGCATATTCTGAATCTTCGGATTTCGAGCCTTAGAGTTTCCACCTCGATAGATGGTCTCTACAGGCAACTT
>OCTW011616675.1_pt1 | contig 16501 bp, 15 predicted proteins | sample 1539671 | NCBI WGS metagenome assembly OCTW01 (sample SAMN02144230, study PRJEB22623) | gut metagenome | biome: sheep rumen | host: Ovis aries | place: New Zealand
CTGTGCCATTGCCTTGTCGTTTAGGGGTTCGCAATTATTATGTATGAAAGTATACCTCCTTTATATATACGCCCGCCCGCTTCACCCTCCTGGGGCAAACGTGCGTTGGTGCAAAGATAGAAAGAAAAATCCGAACCGCCAAAGCCTTTCAGGAAAAAATTTCTCTTGTCAGCAAAAGAATACTAATCTATTCTGCAAGTCGTTTCAGCCACATGCCGAAGAAGCGGTCGTAGACCAAGTATCCTCGGCTCTGGTCGTAATAGAGAAATTCCTTGTCGAGTAGCGACTTGAGCCCCAGTTTGATGCTGCTTGGAGCAGGTAGTCTGAAACGGCTTATGAAATCCGAGGCTGTAGGAGCACTTACATGACCCTTGACGGCAATTGCGGTGATAAGCCTTGCCTGATTGGCCGTCAGCAGGTTATAATTGCTCCGGTAGTTGATTTCCTGTTCGCCGATAATATTGTCTACAGCTTCGCGCAATGCCTTTTCGGTCAGTTCTCCTTTCGGGTTACGATACAGGCGATTGAGGATTTTCTGTATATACCAGGTTTGCCCGTCGACAAGCTGATACAGTGAGGCAAAGACCTCTGCAGGAATCTGCCGATGCTGTCGTGCGAAGAAGCCGTTAGCAAAGTCTCTGTATTTGTCGATGTCGATTTCCTTGATAGTCATTATCTGTGAACTGTTGAAGAAGGGATGCTTAGGCGACATGAACAGGTCGGCCAAGAGGTGTTGCTGGCTTCCTGAGAAGATGATGTGAACATTAGGCACAAACTGTATGATGGAGCGTATGAACGCATCTGCACCGATCTCTTCATAATGGCTTATCTGCTGAAACTCATCGAGGGCCAAGTAGCAGGGCAAGTCAGAAGCCTTCATATATTCAAAGACCTGCTGCAGCGTATGCCGACCTTCGCCAGGCGTCACTTCGAAGCTGAAAGTGGGCATTCCTGTAACGGGATCCGGCGACATGGTGGGCCGCAGCGCGCTGACAAACGTACTGAGCTTGCGTTTGAGCACCTGCGATGGGGTGTCGAGTTTCCCCATGACGGCGTTGGTAACAAACTGCACCATCTGATCGAAAGTCTTGGTGGGAAATATATCCACGTAAAAGCACTGTACGTTCTTGTCCTGCGCCCTCATCCGTTCAAAGACATGATGTATCAGCCCGGTCTTTCCTATGCGGCGTGGAGCCATGAGGGTGACATTGCTGCCATTCTGGAGAGCATCAATCAGCTGTGCTGTCTCTTGCTCGCGGTCGCAGAAATACTCTGCTCCGAAATAGCCGTATTCTGGAAATGGATTGTCTAACTTATAACGTGCCATTATTTCATGTTTTATGTTTCATGTTTTATGAAATGCAAACATGGTGATGCTCTTCAGGATTCTGACTGGGACATTCTGATAGTTCTTGACAAGGAGCGACTAATGCCTAACGACTATGATACCGTAACCTATCCACTGACAAAACTTGGCTGGGACATAGGAACAGTTATTAATCCTATCATGTATACTAAGAAAGAATGTTTGTTTATTCATAACGGACTGGCAAGCAAAGAGACATGCCGGGATATTGAGCCAATTCGGACTCCATTTCATAAAGACAGGCATTATAGAGGATAGGGGTTGGCAGTTTTTTGACAAGAATGGAGCAGCTGCGTGAAAAAGGGGATTACAACTGCACTTTCTCTGTAAGTAAAGAAGAAATGCGAACCGCCAAACGGGTGGTGTTAAAAACACGAAATAAAAATGCAGAGAGCAAAGAAAACGACGAAAAAGTTGGCTGATTAGAATCTTTTCCGTAATTTTGCGGCTCAAAATGAGTTTCACGAGAACAAATCAATAGACCTGTCACCATGGCAACCGAGCAGAAAGCACAGACCTACGACGGCATTATGAGCGACCTGAAGGCGGGCCGCTACCAGCCCCTATACTATCTGATGGGCGACGAGTCGTACTATATCGACCAGATCAGCGACTATATAGCCGAGCACGCCCTTCAGCCCGAGGAGCGCGACTTCAACCAGACGGTGATGTTCGGCTCCGACGTCACCGCCGCCCAGGTGGCCGACGCCGCGCGCCGCTACCCGATGATGGCCGAGCGCCAAGTGGTCATCGTCAAGGAGGCGCAGAACATCAAGCAGACTGACCAGCTGGAGAAATACTTCAAGCAGCCCATGAAGTCGACCGTGCTTGTGATGTGCCACAAGAACGGCACCGTCGACGGGCGCAAACGCGAATACCTGAAGGCCATCCGCAGCGCCGGCATCCTTTTTGAGAGCAAGAAACTGCGCGACCGCGACCTGCCGCCGTTCATTGAGAACTACCTGCGCCAGCGCCAGGTGAGCATCGACCCCAAGTCGACCCAACTCATAGCCGAGGCCATCGGCGCCGACCTCAGCCGCCTTACCGGTGAGCTTGACAAAGTCATCCTCTCACTGCCAGCAAACGACCGCCGCGTGACGCCCCAGGTGGTGGAAGACCAGATAGGGGTAAGCAAGGAATTTAACGGCTTCGAGCTGCGCGATGCCATCGTCAACCGCAACGTTTACAAGGCCAATCAGATAATCAAATATTTTGACAGTAATCCCAAGGCTGGCAGCCTCTATGCTTTTCTCCCGTTGCTCTTCAGTTACTTCCAAAACCTGATGATTGCCTTCTACGCGCCCAACAGGCAGAGCCAGGAGGGCGTGGCCGAATGGTTAGAATTACGTTCTCCCTGGGCAGCGAAAGACTACATGACCGGCATGCGAAATTTCTCGGGCATGAAGGTGATGCAGATAATTTCCAAGTTTAGAGAGATAGATGCCAAAAGTAAGGGGCTCGACAACCCCAATACCGGCCCCGGGGAGTTGATGAAGGAGCTAATTTTTTACATTTTGCACTGATTTTTCCATTCTTTTTGGTCACTCTGCCACTCTGGAATTTCAGAAAAAAGCGTCTCTGGTGGACGCTTTTTTTGTGGCCAAAAGCCCATAGAGAAAGGACTTTCAGGCCATTTCCGACGGCTCAAAACTCGCGTATTTTCATGTTGCCGACACCCTCGTCGGGAATTTGCGAGAAATGGTATTTTTTGCTGTTTTTGACAGCCCGAAATTTAGTGTTCACACTTTTTTATATTTAGTATTTTAAATTTAATACACTAAACAGGTTTAAAGATTAAAACAGATTTGCGTTTAAAAAATCAAATTTAGAGACAGATAGAAAACTTCTACAGTTTTAAATTCGTAAATCAAAATCAAAAACACACCTGTTTACAAAACAAAAGCTATAAATATACATATTCTTAAAACAGATTATATATATCTGAAACCGAGTACTTTACATGAATATTATGAAGTATAGAGCGAAATAAACGATAGATTTCGGATTCTAAACTCTGCATAAAGCATAAAAAAGCTTACATATATTAATAATACCCTATTAATAACCAATTTATTGGCCTTTTTTGCTCTAAAAAGGCTTTGTTAAGTTTAATTCCCTAAATTCAGGTTTGTAATCACAAAACTAAATCAGAGAGTCCACAGCCTCTTTAGATTTACAAATGTAACTTTCTAAATTTAAACTTCACAACTGAAAATTTTCTTTAGATTTGTTGCTCGGTTCAAAAATTTGTTTTACCTTTGTAAATTGTAAGAAAAATGGGCCAAAAAGGCTCTTAACCACCCTAACGCAAGCAATGAAGGACAGAATTCGCCAGATCATGGAGTCGCAACACATGACCCAACAAGTGTTCGCACAGTTCATCGAGATGTCGCCCGCCTCGCTGAGCAGCATCTTCAATGGTCGTACCAAGCCCACCCTGAATGTGGTGGAGGCTATCAAAAAGAAAATTCCTGACATCAGTGTCGACTGGCTGATGTTCGGTTCCGGACAGATGTATGTCAGTCAGTCCACCACCGCTGACCAGGCTGCAGTCCCAGCCGGCGATGGTAAGACCCTGACATCTGGAGAGCAGCTGCTGGATTTTTCTGACGCTCCCTCTCCTGCCCCATCAATCCAACTAGTGGGAACTCAGGAAAACCGCACGTCCGCGGCACAGAATTTTAATGGTGTAAAAAATACACACACCGTTGTCTCTCGCGAAGAGGTAAAAAAGATTGACAAGCCTCAACGGCGGGTCACAGAGATTCGCGTCTTCTACGACGACCAGACCTGGGAGAGTTTTGTCCCAGCAAAAAAATAAATATTGTTCGCCAAGAGGCTCATCGTCGGGCTGCTGCGCAGGTTTTGGCAAGCCAAGGGAGATGCAAGTCGAGTCAGCCATTGTACATCAACGTTCTTCAGCCTCTGTCGCTTCGTGTCTGCCGACAGGAAGGTGGCGCTTGTTTAAATCGATGGCGCAAAGGTACGGCTTTTTCTTGTACGATGCAAGGAAATGGGTAGGCTGGCGGAATCCTAAGTGCGGGCTGCGCCCTCACTGATATTTGGTAGCACCTCTTACATCCGACACTTAACTCACCGATAATTAGTGAGTTAAGTGTCAGATGTAAGAGGTGTGGGTATATATGTTTTGATATAGTGGCAAAACCTTATGAACCGGTGCATCAGCGCTGCAGCAGTTCCAGTTGCGGCACCACGATGCGGCCGCGGTGCAGCTGTAACAGCCCTTTTCTCTGCAGGTCATTAAGCGCACGGCTGACATCCAGGCGGCTGTCGCCCACCTCAAGGGCTAACTGAGTCATCAGCACGCGGAAGGTTTTGGGGCCGGCGGGATAGATGCAGTGCTGACAGAACCACCGGATAATACGCTCAGTGAGGTTCTTGGGACAGCGCCGCCAAGGTTCACGGGACTGCCGTTGGGCCATGGTTGCAAAGATATTGAGCAGGTTAAGCCTGAAAACGAGGAACTGGGTACTCAGCCGCATCAGCTCGTCCTTGCCGATAGTCATAAAACTACACTCGCCGACGCACTGGAAGCTGTGGGTATAGCGCTGCCAATAGCCAATAATGGCCTCAGGCTGTAACATGAAGGGTGGCTGGAGAGTCTCCACGATGGTATAGCTATGGTCGTCGGCACTGGTTTCACACCGCAACGTTCCCGAGAGCAGTAGGTAAAGCTGTTGGCAACTGTCACCCTCGCCAACCACCGCCTGCTGGCTGTCATACTTTGCAAACCCAAAGCGGGTATGACCTGCCACCAGTTCGAGATCATCGCGACTCATGCCCTGAAACAGGGGAAACTGTAGTAGCTGATCGTATAGCTGCATGGAAAATTAAAAAATTAAAAATTAAAAAATTAAAAACTAAAGAACTCAAAAACTCAAGAACGTTAGTTTTATTCCTCTATTTTGGCCTTGAGCGCCGGTGAAAACCACACGGCGTTGGTGCTGTCGGGCTGTGCGTAAATGAAATAGGCCATCAGTTCCGGATGACGCTCAAGCACGGCTTTAGCCTTCTCGACGCCCAACACCATGAATGCCGTGGCATAGGCATCGGCCACGGCGCAGTCGCGTGCCAGGACGGTGGCCGACAGCAGGGAGTGCTGCACGGGATAGCCCGTCTTGGGATCGATCGTGTGGGCATATTTCACGCCGTCCTTGTAATAGAAGTTACGATAATTGCCGCTGGTGGCCATGGCCACGTCGGTGATATTGAGCACCGTCTGCAACTCGCCTCCCACGCTCAGCGAGTCGTCAGCGGGCTTCGTCACGCCTATGCGCCAGGGCTGCTGCTTGGCACTGAGCCCCTGAACGACAACCTCGCCGCCAATCTCTACCATGAAGTTCTGAACGTCGTGACGGCGTAGCAGTCGGGCTACGACGTCGGAGCCGTACCCCTTGGCGATGGCCGAGAAGTCGTACTGTGAGCGTATCTTCAGCAGTGAGTCTACCTGTCTGTCGGTAGGCATCTGCTCATGCTTGAAGCCGAAGCCCCAGGCGTTGACCAGTGGTGCCACGGTGATGTCGAAGGCGCCATCGGTCTCGCGGCTGACGGTCTGTGCCAGCTTAAGGACCTCCTGATACATCTTGCTCTGCCGGGGCTGCTCGCCGCGGTTGAAACGACTCACCGTTGACGAGTCGTTAAACATGGAGAACTCGTCATCTACCTGTTTCAGGGCGGCCTCAATCTCTGCTTTAAGATGACGGTCGGACTGATAGGTGACGTTATACACGGTGCCGAAGATGAAGCCCGTGTCGTGCTGATAAGGCATATTACGCTGCTGACGGATAATGAGGATGGTACCCACCACCAGGAGCGTCAGCAGCGGCAGCTGCCACAAAAGTTTTTTACTATTCACTTTTCACTTTTTAGCTTTTAACTCTTCACTTATCACTCTTCACTAGCGAAGCACTAAATGTCTAGGATAACATTAAACGTAGCTCCGAAGTTAGAGCTGTCGGACGTGCCAAAGCCTGGCACGTACCATGTTTTGCCAATACTGCCGTCGTCGTGCTTCAACCGCTGGCGATAGCGCACGCTCCAGCCTAAGTGCAGGGGTCCGAAGACTCGAGAGTCGATGCCGATGACAGCCTCTGCCCAGTGCTGTGAGCAGGCTATGTCCTGCACGCCGAAGCTTGTAGGCCATTTCCATGCCGGGTCTACCAGGTCGCGACACCAGACGTCCATCTTATACGAGGTGAAGGCATAGCGCAAACCGGCAAAGAGGCGGTTCTTCTGGTGCTTTTTCTTCAGCAGGTTGAAGTCTATACCCGCCTTGAAGTAGGGGGCCTGGGTCTTGTAGCTGAGCCCCGTGACAGGGTCGTCCACATGCTCGGCCTTGCCATAGCCCACCTCTACTACGGGAAACCACTGGTCGTGGAGGTTCAGGCGCAGAGCACCCTCGTACTGGCCGTAGTCGCTCACCATCAGCTGCACGGCTCCCACCAGGTCGAACGACACCTGGAAGCCGCACATCAGGGGTATGCTGTCCTTTTCGAGCAAGAACAGTTTCTGCGCCGTTCCCGCCGCCGGCCACAGCAACAGCATCAGCAGGCTAATTGTGGCTCTTGAGATAAAGGTACAGATGTTGTGTACTGGAATCATCATAGGTCACGGTAGGGTTATTGATGGTAATAGAGTCGATGGCGTGGTTAGTACTGCGTACTGCCGTCAGTCGGTGGAAGTAGGTAGGATTACAGTCTACCGACTCGAAATGGGGCATGTCGTCCTTCTTCAGCCACACGGTGTCAACAGCGTTATAGGCACCGTTGCGGAAATTGAAGAAGAGCGTATCCTCCGGCCGGTTGTAGCTCACCTGCACAGAGAACTGCAGCACCTTCGACGAGCCGTTGAGCAGCAGCGTGTCGCTGCCATCGGCGCGTTTTGAGCGCACGTAGAGGGTGTCCTTGAGTGTGTCGGCAGCCATGGTGGTAGCTCGGCGTATGGAGTACACCGCGCGCACCTTGTTCTTCACAGGGCAGTCGATACTGCTACATGCTCCGAGCAGCAGCCCCGAGACAGCCGTCAGCAGCACCAGCAGCCGTTGACGTCTGACGCTTGATGCTTGATGGTTATGATTTCTCATTCGTGTGTTGCCTGTTACTGGTTCCTCCTCTCCTGCCTTAGCTTAATGTCTCTTCTATCTGATACTCGTTGCGCCCGGAAAACGAGCGGCTGATGAGGTCGCCGATGAAGCCTGTCAGGAAGAGCTGCGTGCCTATCATCATCATTGTCAGTGAAATAAAGAAATAAGGCGAGTCGGTCACCAGTCGCTGCGGCGTGCCGTTAGCCAGGCACCACAACTTCTCGGCACCGATGAAGAAGGCTGCCAGGAAACCGACGAAGAACACGATGGTGCCCAGGAATCCGAAGACGTGCATGGGCTTCTTGCCAAAGGTGGAGAGGAACCATAGTGTCAGCAGGTCGAGATAGCCGTTGACAAAGCGGTTCCATCCCATGAATTTCGACGTTCCATACTTACGCGCCTGGTGATGGACCACCTTCTCGCCAATCTTGTTGAAACCCGCCTGCTTGGCCAGATAGGGAATATAGCGGTGCATCTCGCCGTAGACCTCAATATTCTTCACCACCTCCCGGCGGTAGGCTTTCAGGCCGCAGTTGAAGTCGTGCAGGTTCTTGATGCCGCTGACCTTGCGGGCCGTAGCGTTGAAGAGCTTCGTAGGCAGCGTCTTCGACAGAGGGTCGTACCGCTTCTGCTTGTAGCCGGAGACGAGGTCGAAGCCCTCCTTCTTAATCATGCGGTAGAGCTCGGGTATCTCGTCGGGCGAGTCCTGCAGGTCGGCGTCCATGGTAATCACCACGTCGCCCTGACATTCGGCGAAGCCGCAGTACAGGGCCGGCGACTTGCCGTAGTTACGCCGGAACTTGATGCCTTTCACGCAGTCGGGCTGCTGCTGGTGCAGCTCCGCGATGATGTCCCACGAGCGGTCAGTAGAGCCATCGTTGATGAAGATGACCTCGTAACTGAAATTATTAGCTTTCATCACGCGCTCTATCCAGCTGTAGAGCTCGGTGATTGACTCTTCCTCATTATAAAGAGGTATAACTACTGATATGTCCACTTTTTTATTTACTATTTGACGATTTACGATTTACTATTTACTATTTGACGATTTCACTATTTGACGATTTCACTATTTGACGATTTCACTATTTTACGATTTCACCATTTGCGCCGAGCAAGTTAAGCGTCGCCGCCCCACTCTATCTGGCTACGACCGTGCGCTTGAGGGCTGCACTTATGGGCAGTGCCACGACGATGCCCACCATGATGTTGAGCGTCAGCACGTTGAGGGCATAGTCGATAGGGCGCAAGCTGGCAAACTGCTGCATGCTCTCCTCTAAGGCCTGCTGCATGCCATACTGCGCCACCACCTGCTTGGCCTCGGGCGACTGCAGCGCACGGTGGAAGGCTGCCATGAGGTAGCCCTGGTCGATATAGGCAAAATAAACGTACTGAGCCAGCGCCAACAACACGGAGGCGTAGAAGAAGACGTAGACGGAATAACCCCATCCACGCCCTAAAGAGATGATGCCTCCCAACCCCACGTCGCGAAACTTTTTCAGCCGCAGACCGACGAAGAAGGGCGTGAACACCATCAGCAGCAAAGCTACCATACCATAGAAAGGCTGGGCTATGCCGGCCACATAACACGCGAAACTCGCTACCCACAATACTGCCAACAATGCGCCGTCATAGCGCGCGAAGGCTTTTAGCTGAACATATTCTGCCGGTGACAATGCTTTGTTTACTATTTATTTTCAACTCTATAACTATTCTCAGACATTTATCGACTGATACCCTAAAGGCGTTGCAAAGGTACGACAAAAAACGGAGATTAGAAAAAAAAGAGCCAAAATATTTCGTAGTATCAAAAAAAAAGCGTACCTTTGCACCCGCTTTTACAGCAATGTGCCTTCAAGAAGGCTCTATGCTGAATAGTAAACAGAAACATGGGCCAGTCCTGTACGGCCAGCTCCTGAGGAATCCTCCAGGACGGGAACGTAGCAAAGGTACTTGGTCGTAGCGGCGCGATGCAGACCGCTGGCCCACCCCGCCTCTTTAGCTCAGTTGGCCAGAGCACGTGATTTGTAATCTCGGGGTCGTTGGTTCGAATCCGACAAGAGGCTCAAGAGAAGAAGGTGCGTCAAAATACGCTTCGCATCGTTCACAAAAACAAAATAAAGCCCTGATAAAACATAATAAGACAATCTTCTACTTGTTTTTATCTGTTTTATCAGGGGTTTTATTTGTTTTGTTTAGCACGCTTTAGCGTAAAATTTCATTTGGACACACTCCCGTCGCCGCTGACTGTTCGCTGTCATTATCGTCATATTTTGTTCCCGCTGCAAAGATAATACTATTCTGTTGCTACGTTGCCGTCGTACGACACGGGGTCGCGATGCTGCGACTGCACATGGACGAAAGCCTTACCCGTGGAGTACACCTCCAATCGATAATGATAGTAGTCTTCTCGCGTGCGTACATATATATTAAAACATGTCAGATGCGGCTTCGGTTCACTCTGCACAATACGTTCAGCGCGCTGCTTGAAGTTCAGACCCTGCGAGGGCGAGCCATAAGGAGCCTGATAAGCCTGGCCCAGGTAGGGCAGGTAGCTGTTGAGCGTATCGCCGCGCAACTCGACGAAAAAGTCGGGTGTGACGATGCGCGAGCCATAACGCAGTGTGTTCATCGACGTAATGTCGATATGCAGCTGCCGTCGTCCGACAGCCTGCTCTATAGCCTGCTGTAATTGCGCCCGCCGCCGGGCACGCTCCTGTTGCGTGGCACAACCGGCAACGCCAGCCACAACCCCGGCCATCAAGGCCATGAGTAGCTTTCGTCTTAATTCTCTCTTCATCATACTACTTGAAAAATTTACTGCAAAGTTACCACATAGCTGGCGAAAAACCAAACATCCTGGCTCCTTTTTTATATTTTTGAGCTCATAAAAGGGCCATCGAAGGACAATCTCTCCCTTTAGGGAACATGCAGTGGCGCCAAAAGCAGAGAGTTGACGCATCCGCCACAAACATTTAAAAAAGACAAAATCGAAGAAAATATGACGTCCAAAAGTTGCACGAAAAAGAAAATGTTAGTATCTTTGCAGCCGTCGGAGTTGACAAAAACGGAAAACTTTCCGCCATACCCTAATGGAAAAGTTTCCCAAAAAGGAAAACTCCACCCCAAGAAACAACCACCGAAAACCGCTAAAAACCAGAAGCCTAAGCACTGCTGCGAACACGCCGGAAACGGTAAGCTACAGACAGAAAAAACAATTTTAAGGATACAATAAAAACAATGGAAATTAAAAACTTCACCATTACCAAGCGCGACGGTTCGAAAGACCTGTTCTCGCTTGACAAAATTATGAACGCCATCGTCAAGGCGTTTGAGAGTGTAGACCAGCCAACAGACCTGGCGACCATCTCCAAAATCCTGAGCCACCTTGAAATGAAGGACGACATCAAGGTGGAGGACATCCAGAATCAGGTAGAGGAGGCCTTGATGAAGGAGGGCTTCTACAAGGTGGCCAAATCGTTTATGCTCTACCGCCAACAGCACACCGAAGATCGCGAGACGCTGGAGAAGATGATGTTCCTCTCGGAATACATGGAGAGCGTCAACGCCGCCACGGGCTCTAAGTACGACGCCAACGCCAACGTGGAGCACAAGAACATTGCCACGCTCATCGGCGAGCTGCCCAAGTCGAACTTCATCCGTCTGAACCGCCGCCTGCTGACGGAGCGCATCAAAAAGATGTATGGCAAGCAGCTGGCCGACGAATATATCGACAAGCTCACCCACCACTTTATATACAAGAACGACGAGACGAGCCTGGCCAACTACTGCGCGTCGATTACGATGTACCCCTGGCTCATCGGCGGCACCACGAGCATCGGCGGCAACTCCACGGCTCCCACCAACCTGAAGTCGTTTGCCGGCGGATTCGTCAACATGGTGTTCATGGTCAGCTCCATGCTCTCAGGTGCCTGCGCCACGCCGGAGTTCCTCATGTACATGAACTACTTCATAGGCAAAGAGTACGGCAAGGACTACTGGCTGCACCCCGAGCAGCAGGCCGACCTGAGCCTGAAGAAACGCTCACTCGACAAGGTGATTACCGACTATTTTGAGCAGATAGTCTACACCCTGAACCAGCCCACCGGCGCACGCAACTATCAAGCCGTGTTCTGGAACATTGCCTACTACGACCGCTACTACTTTGAAAGCATCTTCGGCGACTTCTACTTCCCCGACGGTTCGAAGCCCGACTGGGACGGCCTGTCGTGGCTGCAGAAACGCTTCATGAAGTGGTTTAATAAAGAGCGCACCAAGACCATGCTCACCTTCCCCGTAGAGACCATGGCACTGCTCACCGACGAGGAGGGCAACTGCAAGGACCCCGAGTGGGGCGAGTTCACGGCCGAGATGTATGCCGAGGGGCACTCCTTCTTCACCTATATGAGCAACAATGCCGACTCGCTGTCGTCGTGCTGCCGTCTGCGCAACGAGATTACCGACAACGGATTCAGCTACACCCTCGGCGCCGGTGGCGTCTCTACAGGCTCCAAGAGCGTGCTCACCATCAACCTGAACCGCTGCATACAGTACGCTGTCAACCATCAGCAGGACTATCTGGAGTATCTGGGAGGCATCATCGACCTGTGCCACAAGGTGCAGTTGGCCTACAACGAGAACCTCAAGGACCTGCAGGCCCACGGCATGCTCCCACTGTTCGACGCAGGCTATATCAACATCGGCCGCCAGTACCTCACCATAGGTATCAACGGACTGGTGGAGGCCGCTGAGTTTATGGGGCTGAAGATTACGCCCAACGACGACTATCTGCACTTCGTACAGGGTATACTGGGCCTCATTGAGAAGTACAACAAGCAGTACCGCACGAAGGACGTGATGTTCAACTGCGAGATGATTCCCGCTGAGAATGTCGGTGTGAAGCATGCCAAGTGGGACCGCGAGGACGGCTACTTCGTGCCCCGCGACTGCTACAACAGCTATTTCTACGTCGTTGAGGACGACTCGCTGAGCATCATCGACAAGTTCAAGCTCCACGGCGCCCCCTACATCGAGCACCTCACTGGCGGCTCGGCCCTGCACATGAACCTCGACGAGCACCTCTCCAAGCAGCAGTACCTGCAGTTGCTGAAGGTGGCCGCCAAGGAGGGCTGCAACTACTTCACGTTTAACATTCCCAACACCATCTGCAACGAATGTGGCACCATCGACAAGCGCTACCTCAAGGAGTGCCCCCACTGCCACTCTAAGAACGTTGACTATATGACCCGAATCATTGGCTACCTCAAGCGCGTGAGCAATTTCTCGCAGCCACGACAGGAAGAGGCCGCACGCCGATTCTATGCCCACGCTGGTACCCCCAAAGCCAATAGCTAACACCCATCACCTAAATGCTGAAATACGTTAACACCGACGTAGTGTTTCAGGAAATTCCAGACGAAGTGACACTCGCTATCAATATCAGCGGGTGTCCTTGTCGTTGTCCCGGCTGTCACAGCCCGTATCTGTGGACCGACATCGGCCTGCCCTTAGACACCGGAGCCATCGACTACCTCGTCTACAAGGAGGGCGGCGACATCACCTGTATAGCCCTCATGGGCGGCGACGGCGACCCCAAGGCCGTCAACATGCTGGCGCAATATATCCATGAAGAATACCCGCTGTTGAAGGTAGCGTGGTACACGGGACGCATCCGTGTGCCCGCTATCATCAACCGTCAGGACTTTGACTACATCAAGGTAGGGCCTTACATACGCCACTTAGGCCCACTGAAGTCGCCAACCACCAACCAACGGCTCTTCCGCCGCAACGACGACGGCAGTTTTGACGATATTACTTACAGATTCTGGAGAACATAATTACATGCTGAAGAGTGTGTCAAAATACGCTTCGCATCGTTCACTATATGTTTTGTTTAGCACGCTTTAGCGTAAGATTTCTTTTTGACACACGCTCCTGTTTGGTTAGCGGGCAACTGACTTGCGACGTCGGATTTGCTCTACTACCTCCAACTTACGGCCTATGCGCTCCAAGCGCTCCAAGGCGTGGCTACGCGAACGGACAATCTGATGGCGGTAGACGAGACAACAGATAACAAAGTAGAGCACGGTCTGAATCCACAGCGCACAATACTCGTAGCTGACGTCGTTCAACGTAGCACCCATCGACTCCAGCCGCACGTAGGCCCTCACGCCGAAGGTTGAGGGGAAGAGCCACGAGATGCTCTGCCAGAAAGTGGGAATGTTCTCCTGCGGCCAGCTGATGCCCGTCATGAAGAGCAAGGGTACGGAGACGAAGACCATCAACAGCATCACGTTCTCGCGGTAGCGCACAATACACGACACAATCATACCGAAGAAGATGCAGGCCAGCACATAGGGCAGCATCAGCAGCAGCAAATCCTGCCAATGGGCTAATTGCGGAAACGAGAAGATGCGTGGCACCACCAGCGTGAGATAGGCACCCATGACGGCGTAAATCATGAAATAACACGTAAACTTGCCGCCGATGATGCGGAAAACGCCCTGATAGTGGCTGTCGATGGGTATAAGCTCATGGTAGCGGTCGGTCTCGCGCGCCGTGCCTGCCGACAGTCCGATACCCAGCACCAGTGTCTGCTGCAAAATGAGCATGAGCACGCCCAAGAGTATCGACGAGCCGTAACCGCCGGACGGATTGAACAGCGCCACCTCATCGACAGCCAGCGGACGCACGCTGATCTGTGCCTCGCGCACCGTTGCCGGTCGTGAACGCTGTATCTGAATACCGGCGCCCATGGTCTGAGTAACGCCCACGGCCGTCTGATAGATAGCCTGATAGGTCAGCATGAGACTCATGTCGCAATAGACGCCGATGATAGCCTGCTGCATGCTGTAGATGTTGCGGTCGAACTCGGCAGGTATATGATAGATACCCTTGGCCAGCTGACGGCTCACCAGCGACTTGGCCTCGTCCATATCGGCGGCATGACAGAGCACACGGACGTCGGACGATGCGTCGACCATGCGCGTGAACTGCCGCGAGAGCGACGAGTGACTATCGTCGACCACCACCACGGGCACCTCGTGGACTACCTCATTATTATATATCCACGAATAGAGCAGCGGATAAACCAGTGGTACGATGACAAAGAAGATGAGCACACCCTCGTCACGAATGACCTGGCGCATCTCCTGCCGCCAGATGTAGGCGGCATCGCTCACGGCTTCGGCTATGTTACGGAATATAGACATAATTCAGCATCGCATTTTTAATCTTGCCAACAACGAGCCAGGGCAACAGCATGAAAGCCGCCAAAGCAGCAAAGTGGAACCAGGCTTCGAGCACGGGGAACCCGTTGAAGACGGTAATCTGATAAATCATGAAATAATGGCGCAGGGGGAAGAGCCACGACAGCGACTGCAAGGGGCCGTCCATGGCCATCACCGGGAAGGCTGAACCCGCCATCGACAGCGAGAGCACCGCCCACAGCGAGCATACACTCATCGACATACGCAGCGACGGCAACAAGCCAAAGGCAAAGATGCCAAAGCCCATGGAACTGAAGACACCCATCAGTCCGAGACGTATGATGCTCCACGCCCCGCCCTCGTGGGGGAAGTCCATCACACCATATATATAATACTCATATCCGAAGAAGATGGCGAGCCAAATGAGTAGCTGAGGCAGGAACTTGCCCGCCAGCGCCACCAGCATGTTGTCGCCGGCCATGTGTAACCACTCCTTGGAGCGCCCGAACTTCAGTTCCGTGCCGATACTGTAGGCCGTGATGAGGAAGATGAAGAGCATGATAATGCCCGGCACGAATACCGTGGAGAGATAGACGTTGTAGTTAGACCACGGGTTGGCTATCATGTGCAGGTCTACGGTGATGGGCTGCAGGAAAGCCTGTATCTGGGCGTCGGTAGCCCCGCGTGCACGCAGCGTGGCCTGTCCTACAGCTGCCGAGCCGAGGGTAGAAATCACCTTCAGGTCTTTCATCGTCAACGCCCCCGGCATCTTGGCTGCCAGACTGTAGTAATATGAGACCTTGGGCTGGCGGCCAGCCATAAGTTTCTCGGTGGTGCCTTTGGGGAAATAGAGGAATCCGTAAATCTCGCCCCGCTGGATAGCATGACGGGCCTCGGCAGCAGTGGCATAAGAGCCTACAATCTTTGTGCTCTGGAAAGCGTCGAGGCGCCGCGACAGAGCGCGGGTGGTTGAGGTATTATCGGCATCGACGAGTCCGATGGGCAGGTCCGTGGGAGCACCGGCCTCCATCATCGAGGTAAAAAACGCAATCACCAGGATGGGAAACACCACCATGCAGAAACCGTAGATGGGATTCTTTCTCAGAATCCGCAGCTCACGCATCATGACAGTCCATATCCGTTCAAGTTTCTCCACTTTCGCTTTTGTTCTTTCAATTAAATGACGTTATTACGGCATTACGTTATTACGCCATCAAGTCATCACTTCACTATCAGACTCATGCCGGGGCGCAGGCCCTCGAACTTCTCGGTAGGACGCGCCTTCACCTCAAAGGTTTTCAGGTCGTACTGACCGTTGGCCTTTGTAGCCTTCCACACGGCGTAACTGCCCTGGTCCTTCATATAATAGACCTTCATCTTCACGTCCTTGTTGAAAGCCGGCACGAAAGCCGTAAACTCCGTACCTACCTGCATGCCGTTAAGCTGGTCTTCGCGCACGTTGAACGTGCCCCAGAGATCGTTCATCATCGAAATGGTCATAATGGGGCTGCCGGTGCCCACGAGCTCGCCCACCTTGGGGTAGACGGCGCTCACCTCGCCCTCCATCTGTGCCGTCTGCACAGTCTCGCCGAGATAGGAGTTCACCTCCTGCACGGCACCACGGGCACGGCTCACCTGAGCCTGGGCGGCAAGTTTGTCTTCACGACGCGCACCGTTGACGGCCATGTCATACTGGCTCTGAGCCGCCTTGCACTGGGCCTCCATAGCCTTATACTGGGCGTAGACCTCGTCACGCTTCTGAGCAGAAATCACCCCCTCGTCGAAGAGTCGCTGTATGCGGCCATACGACTTCTCGGCAATCTC
>OCTW011617625.1_pt1 | contig 16493 bp, 16 predicted proteins | sample 1539671 | NCBI WGS metagenome assembly OCTW01 (sample SAMN02144230, study PRJEB22623) | gut metagenome | biome: sheep rumen | host: Ovis aries | place: New Zealand
TCAAACTTTGCAGCCACACCAGAAGGAATTCATTCAAAGGAAAATCATGCTATGAGTTTGGCGGACAAACTTATTTGAAAAAATCCAAAAAAAGATGGAAAAACAGTGCTTTTTTGTCATTCATAATATTGCGTTTACTTGGATTGCGTTGTATAATATATGGAAAAAATGGGGGAATTATGGGGAAACCAACTTTTAAAACGTTCTGTGTTTTCATGCAGAAGGGTGGGGTCGGAAAAACCACTCTGACCGGTATGCTTGCCTATGAGCTTTCCAAATATGGAAAAACCTTGATGATTGATGCTGATCAGCAGGGAAATCTGTCGTATCTCTACAATCCGGACTTTACACAGATATCGAAGGATAAATGTTTTCTTTCTGTTTTGAGGGAAGAAGTCTCTCTGGAAAATGCCGTTTTCGAGTGTAAGCCGGTGGATGAAACCTGTAAAGGGCTTTATCTTTTGGGAACAAAGAAAAATGACAATGATTTGCGTTCTTATATGGAAAGCGGTTTTCGTGATGATCCGAATTCAATCCGTCAAATCGTGAAAGATGCAAAGGATCTTGGATTTAACTACGTTTTCTTTGATTTGCCACCGTCATTCGGATTTTATGAGAAAATAATTCTTTCAAATGCAAGCGACATAATTCCAATCATCGAACCGGAAGATTTTGCTGTCGAAAGCCTTACAAATTTCAATACGCAGATCAAGAAACTCAAAGTTCAGTATGATGCCAAAATGGTCCAGTGCAGGTATCTTATTGTAAACAAAGGAAACAATCAGAAAATGGTCCATAAATTCTGGACGGAAAAACTCAGGGATACATCTTACGAGGTTTTTGAATTCCATGACTCAAAGGCTGTATCTGGTGCAATTTCTTACCATGTGCCAATGCAGGAATATCAGCCTGGAAATCCTCTTTGTAAAACTGTTGCACTTCTTGCTGAAAAGGTTAAGTAGGGGAGGGGTGCATGAAAAAAAGAATTCCACTTTCAGAGCTGCATCAAAATACTACTTTTGATTTTGAAGATTCAGAACCTGTTGTGACAAAATCATCGGCTTCTGCAAAAAGTCCAAAGTCAAGTGGTAAAGTTCTTGATATTCCCATAAATCAGATTGAGCTTGACGAGAATATCCGCGACACTTATGTGGATGACTCTTTAGACGAGCTTGGAGAATCAATAATTGCCAATGGCCAGATTCAGCCGGTGGTTGTGACTGAGCGTAACGGAAAGTATGTCGTGAAAGTCGGTCATCGTCGAGTGAAGGCGTGCCTGCTTCGAGAAATCCCTACCGTGAGATGCATTGTGGAAGATGATTTTGAAGGTGAAAAGCAACGCATAATAATTCAGGCGATTGAAAATGAACAACGATTGAATCTGTCTTCCAGAGAGAGGGAAGCGTATATTGCACGGCTGGTTGAGCTGGGGATGACGCAGACCGAAATTGCCAAGGCATTGAATAAAACGAAAGGGTGGGTGAGTGAGGCTCTGACATCCTTCAATGTGGTGAATGAGAATAAAGAACTTTTTGATGCCCTTTCGGAGGAACCTTCAACCCGTGATGCTTGGAAAGCAAGCACTCTTACAAAAGATCAGCTCCGAAGTGCTGTTGCAGAGGCTCGGGAATCTGGAGGTACAAAAGATGCCTTCAAAAAAGCTGTTACACGTAGATACAAGTTGAATGCAAGTGAAAAGAATGATGACGGTACAAAGAAGGTTTCTATGTCTCACTCGATCTCACTTGATGAAAACCGCAAAACCGTGAAAATCAATATGGGAAAGTGCGATGATCCGGATTTGGGGCGTTTGGTCAAGCAGGCAATTCTTAGATTTTACAAGGCTAAAGGATATTCCGCTGAAAATTAAATGAAATAATTTTAGTGAAGCAGTGCAGGGTGTTTTTTCATAGTTGTAGAGACTGTAAAAAAATCAGCCCTGCTTTTTTTTATTCCATATATTCGTGCAGAGGTGGAAAAGTCAAGGTCTGTCTTGAAGATAAGCCATAAATGGTGCCGAAAGGAAAGGAACTAAATCCTGTTGTAATATTTTCTTAGAATATACGCTGCGAGAGTTGCACTGCCAGCAGGGTAGGACGGGAAAGGTTTGGATTTTTTATTGACGGTGTTTTGGAAGGATAATTAATAGTATAAAGTATAATGTTGTACAATCTAAGAGTAGACAGAATGTGTTATAAATCGAAATTTTCCAGCATTTTAGAATAACCAATGAATTTTGCGATTTCAATGGGTTTGAAATTTGGAAAATTGAAAAGGGGGAAAGGGGTTTTGAATCACAGATTGTCAAGAAAATGTTGAAATTGAGGAAAAAATCGCTAAAAAACCAGTCGTTCGGATTATGAAAAACTGTTTATGAATCCAGTGTTGGGATTTTAAGCTGAATTCTGATTTCAAATACAGAAATTATATGCAAAATTAACCATACGATTGGTTAATTTAGATGTTTTCATAAAAAAAATCCCCGGATTGAAAAAAATTAAACCTATCGTTTGATTGTTCAATTTATGCGTTCGAAATGGAATTATGGAAAGAAACTGTTGTGCTGGGAATTTAATTTGAGGATAGTCATTTGGTCTTTATTAAGAGGGTGTTCTGATCGTGGTTTTAAAATCGGAACAAAAAATCGTGTATGAGGGTAGGGGGATTTTTTATTTACTTCGAATGGGATACAAAGTTGGAAGTATGGGAAATTTAACGTTAGGTTTTTCAAGGAATTTTAAAATCGGGGGAAATTGTACGGTTTCAATAAAGTAGGGCGCAATTTGTGAATTACAGTTGATTTTTTTGGTATATATAAGATGTCATTTGCTTGGTAAAAATGATGGGGAATGTGAGGGGGGGGATTTGTTCCCGGGTCAGGCATATGATTTTCAGATATATTGTTACACTGATTTTAACATCCAATTTTATTGTTGATTTTTAACTGTATTTTTATGGAAAAGAATGGAAAAATCCCTAGAAAGATGTGATTTATTCATTGATTTATGGGGTGTATGATGCGTAACAGGTAATCTCTTGTGCGGAGTGTTTTTCATTTTCTAAGTCATCGATTTCAGATGCTGGGAGGTTTGCGTGAAAAAAAAAAGAATGATATGCCATCCCCATCGTTAGGTTTCGCACGTTTTTTTGGAGTGGGGGGAGTAGGTTGTGCGGACAAACAAAATGAAATCAGAGTTGATGGAATTTGTCGCGAAAATCCCTTGAATTTGCTTATATTTTTTACCTGGAACTTTTTTTGACGGTGCATCGGAAGATGTGGATGTCCATTGGTTTCATGATGAATTTATTGAAGATTTTTTTTGAATGATTGCGAGCTAATTTTTCCTGTAAAATGATTATGAAATGCATCTGAAAGTGTAGGGTGAGGTAAAAAGAAGATGAGGATTAATCAATAATTATTATTCTGTCTATATAAAGCGTTATTGGGTCTCGGAAATAAGTCTGAAAAAAAAAGTAGCGGAGCAGGGTGAAAATGTGATGATCCAGTTTAATATTTTAATTTAATCTACAGCTCCTGCAAAGTGGAAATCCTACCTGAATGAAGGTCTTGTAAATTGCTGAAAAATGTTTTTTTTGAAGCAGATAGTGAATGTCGCTTAAATTCATAAAATAATAAACCTATAAATACAGTAAGGAAAAATGTATACAAAAATAAATTACTATATAATAATACTGAATTAGTAAGGTAAGTAGTGTATAAAATCAGTCTATTAAATAAAAATTCTGCTTATATTTGTCGATTTTGAGTTTCATTCTGGGGTATTTTGGCTGAAAACAGCTGATTAAGGATATATTAATAAATAATCTTGTTTGTGTATAAATATACATAAATTGAAAATAAATTAAAACGTGGTATGATTTTCCTTTTTAGTCAATAAAAGGTTCTCTTCCGTTTTGTCTTGTGTCAAAATTTTACATCTGCCCAAGATAAATATGAGCCGGAGAATGTCGTAATAACAAAAACCCGGACTGCGCTGATCGTCTATCTGCTGTACCTGGGCTGTGTCGGTTGACTCATTCTCCGCAGGAATTTTTCAAGCTTTATTTGTGAATTGCACGTTTATTCACTCTTGATGCGGTTGAATTATATAAATTCAGAGGACTTTAATAAAATGTTTCATCCTTGGTGATTCGGAAAACCGTCCGGGATTTGTGCTAGGTTGATCCAATGCCTTAAGTTTTTTGTAATATGACTTCAAGAAATCTGGTATGCTTCCATATAAAATGTGATTTCAAAAGAAGGCTGCAATTATGGTATAAGTATAATAGGAATCATTTATGATGCGGATAATGTTGACCCAAAGAATTTAGAATAGAATATTGTATTGATGGAAAAACTTATACTCCAGATCCGATACTTAACATACAGAGGAGATTTGAAAAACACAAAATCAATGATTCAGGTCTTAATGCTGATTTCGATGTTTCTGTTGATTGTCAGAAACAGATTCTGAATATTCTTAAAGATGATACTGGAAAGATAAAATCCGTCTGTGACAAATACAATCAACCAAAACGGCCGCCTTCCTGAAAAAATGGTCATCAAAACATCTTTGCCTCCATGAAACGCTGGATTGAAAACCGGGATGTTGTAGTGCCGATTTTCAAGTTCTCGAAGAGTGTCAGAAAAATCATCTACACCACAAATGCGATTGAAAATCTGAACTTCGGCCAGCGGAAGCTTAACCGCCAGCGCAGCGTGCTTTCAAGCGACCTGGCTCGGCACAAGGCTTTGTATCTTGCAACTTTCGAAGCGACAAAATGGGGGACAGGCTTACGGTGAAATGTGCATAATGTACGCAGGTCGTCTGCCAGACTAATCTCAAAATAAAGGGGATGACCAAAAAGTTCGTTGCGTAGCGTCATTTCGAACTCGTTTCGGAATCTATGCACTGCATCTAGCGCAGATGCTGAAATAAATTCAGCATGACAATACTTTTGGAACAGCCATTTGCATCCGGTAAATCCCTGTTTTTCTCTGGATGAAACGTCAGTACAATCCTTCTGTATAATTTTTTTCTCCAGAAGAAACTCTCCTGGCGCAGGTGAATGTTGGTCCGAAGACGTGGATCATTTGCATGGGCAAGGTTCGACCTCGTGATGTGCGTGCTGACACCGGCATGGTACAGGTCGTTGTCGCTTGCAATCGTTTCCTCGATTGTGCGCAGGCCTTTCTGCCCGGTAAGCTGGGCAATCATCATCGCGTAGAGCTGGGGCCGGGCCGTAAAATGTCGGTAGCGTTTGTCCGCATTTTCCCCGGAGCAGATTTTTCCGAAACCAAGTCGGTCCGCGAGTGCTGGCAATTGTGCTGAAATTGTGATAGATTTGTACATAAGTTAAGTCCTTGTCTGTAAGTGATTTGTGCAAAAACCATTATAGCAAGGATCTTGACTTTTTAAAAGGCCTCTGAATTTTAATTGGACAGAAATGATTCATGATATTATTCAATAACACTGTATCAACTTGCAATTCACCTAAAAAACTAAATGAGGAGAAATGAAAATGCCCAACGACCTGACCCGATTCAAAAAAGCCCAAGAACACGACTACGAAACTGCCCTTGCCGAAATCCGTAGCGGACAAAAGCAGAGCCACTGGATGTGGTACATATTCCCCCAGTTGGAAGGGCTGGGATTCAGTGAGATTTCACAGTACTATGGAATCAAAGGAATTGAAGAAGCGAGAGCCTACCTTGCGGATGATCTGCTCCGATCGCATCTTGTGGAAATTTCGGAAAGTCTCCTTGACCTTGAGTCAAACAATGCAACTCAGGTGATGGGCTACCCCGATGACTTGAAGCTAAAATCTTCCATGACGCTCTTTTTGCTTGCATCTGGACATGATTCAAAATATGAAAAGGAAGCTCGGGTGTTCAAGGCTGTGTTGGATAAATATTTTGGCGGCGAGATGGACGGACAGACGGTTAAGATGGTGCAGAAATAAAAATTGAGAAATATTTTTTTCCGTGATATACTGGCTTCATCTTAAGCGAATAAAAAGGAGTCTCCCATGACAAAACTCTACTGTTACGACCGCTGTTCCACATGCAAAAAGGCTCTTGCCTGGCTTGAGGCAAAGGGTGTGGACTGCAAGAAAATCGACATCAAGGGAGCGCATCCGGACGAAAAGACATTGCGTACGCTGCATAAAAAATCCGGGCTACCGCTTAAAACGTTTTTTAACACCAGCGGAATCCTTTACCGTGAGATGGAGCTTTCCGCAAAACTCCCGGCCATGAGCGAGGACGAGCAGTTTAAGCTTTTGGCAAGTGATGGCATGCTTGTTAAACGCCCCCTTCTTGTGACCGACGATGCAGTCTGCACGGGCTTTAAAGAAGATGAATGGAAAACGGTTCTGAAGGTGTAAGAGGCATTTTGAGGGGGCAAGGTGGATTCCATTTTTGGGTGGAAGTTTTCGATGCAAATAACGGGGAGATGAACGAGTGCTTATTGTTTTATCCGTAACACCAAGTGTAATTCTTGGATCGTTTTTTTTGACTATCACTAAATCCCATTTCTTTGATAAGATTTTTTCCACACATTTTTTCTGAGCTTTTGTCTAGATTCGAGATGATAGAGATATTTATTCTAAAAAATATTACGACTACACAGAGAACCTGTTTTTAATTTACTGATATTCCGTTGCTTTCCAGAAGTTCTCTTGCATTTCCTATTGAGATTTTTTCATCAGGATTTGCTCCGCATTCAATAAAAAGGTTTGTAATATATTGTATTATAGGTCGCCATTCTCTTTTGTTTCTGCCTGTCCAAATAAAATAATCTTGCACTTTTATAGCTAATGCCCCAAGAGGATTTAGCTCAAATTCATCATTGTGCATAATTGCTTTTGCAATATCAGGGAATTCGCTTAAAAACATAGTTAAAGTTTCCCAAGATTTATAGTCAATCAAAGTGTAAATAAAATTGTTTTTTTGCCGATACAAAGTTTCTCCAAATCGCTCAAACGTAAAACCTTCTTCTGATACAGAAAAATCAACCTTTGCACCACGTTTTAGAAGTTTCCTGCAAGTATCACCGTCATTTGCTTGAGCTGCAATAACAAGTGTTGTAGAATGAACTTGATTGCCTTGTATTGCAGAAGTCTTTTTGTCGCCATCGGAACGAGCATACGGCATTGACAAATTTGACTTTACAACGATGAACGCATTTATATCTTTTGTTCGAGAGATAAAATAATCAATCATCTTGTCATATTCTGAAACTTGTTCATCATAAGTTGCTTCATCTCCATAGCGACTTATGAACTCTTCAACTTCTTCGGCAGAAGGTCGTTCTTCCCAATGCTCCATGTGATATTTTGTAAAATCAATTCCTTCTGGAAATGGGTTTTCATACAAGAAATTAGAATGTTGCTCTTCTCTTGTGAAGCCAAAAGTCTTATACATCGTGTGAGGAATGTGAATATCTTTTTGTTTACGGATAGATTCTTCAAGCCCAAAAGATACAGGCTCTTTTCTCAAAATCGTATACACAAGCGGTGTCGTATAATTTGCAGAAATCCGATAATTATCAAATTCTGAATCAGGGATTTTATCTGCAATTAACTTTACAATCTCAAAATCATAACATTCTATAGCCCACGCAAGAACAGGTATTCGCTCGCCGAATTTCAGCTCTTTTTCCCAATTTGTTCTTTCAATAAGTTGTTTTATTAACCGTTTATATCTCTCAAGTTTAATCTTTTGTTGGCGAATTAGAGAATGTGTTTTTTGCACAATCTTTTTAATTTCAAGTTCATATTCTTCAGAATCTTCTAAATAACCATTTCTACAAATTCTATTAAATGTATCAGCAGGAAGATTTGTAATATCAGAATTGTTGCTATAGAAATGAAGTCTTAAATCTCCATAAATCCGCAAGGCTTCACAAAGAGCAGTTTTTCCGTCATAAGAAACAGCAGTAGTTTCTATTTCTGGATTTGGATATTTTAGCCAGTTCTCTGCAATAGAAAGCAATCGTTCATCAGACAAACTATAGCGAATACATAAGACAAATGGGGGACACAAATCTTTTTGTTTTGGATTGTGGTCTTGATTGAGAGTAAAAAGAGATTTTTCTGGAATAAGTTTGTTTCTGTCTTTGCCGTTCAATTTAGACAAAACTTCATAAGGGTGATTCTTTACAAATTTAGAATTTCGTCTTCCGTCAGTTTCAATTTTTATTTTCTTCTGATTTTCAACTTCCTGCAGTTGGATTTTCTTTGACAACTCAACATCCACAAAACATTCAACTGGAAAAAACGCATAAAAATGCTCTAGCGGTCTGTACGCTTCAAAATAGCTGTCTTTCGCAGAATCTGGAAATGCGTTTATTGCATAACCAAAATTCTTAAACATCTTTGCCTCACATTTTACAGGATTTTTTATCCCGTTTTCTTCTTTGAGTGATTTTCTTGTTGTTGTCCAATCGGCTTCGTAATAATTTGCGAATGAAAACGCCATTTCCAAAAACTCGATAAGATAATCGCCTGCAAACTGCTTGTATTCAAAAGCAGTATTGAAAAGTTCCATAGCCTTGTCAAACTCTCGATTTGTAACAGCAATATACGCTTTAAAATATGGTATAAAAAAGGCACTGCTGTGAGGAGCAAATTTTGGAAGAAGTTCAACAAGTTCTTCTCTTTTTTCAAACGGAACAGGCTTTTTTTGTTTATGTCGATAAAAAATTAAAGAATACGCAGTTTGTACTATCTTGCTTGCAACTCCGTTTGTCTTTCCGCAGAATGGGTCTCTTTCGTCTTTGTCATCCTGCAAAAATATGCCTATAACATTGTTTGCAAGAGTTCCTGCTGTATCATGCGAAAATTCATTTTCACTCAAGAGAAATTTCAAGCCATTTTTGATTTCATCAATTTTTTCTTTTGGAATGTAGAAAACTTCTTGCAAGGCATTTTCCGTATTTGACATCAAGAATTTTGCAATGAATAATTTTTTTAGTTCATCGGAACAAAAAGACAAAAGTTTTTCCAATTCTGTCCATTTTGGGCTTTTGTCGCTTTTCTTTGACCTTTCAATGAATGGTTTGAATGGATTTGATACAGATTTATTATCCAGGCAGTCATAAAGGGCTGAAAAAGATTTGCAATTTCTTTCAGTTTTCAATCGCTCATATAAAGCGGAATATGAAAAATCAGTAAGGTATATTTTTAGGAATTCTTTTGTCTTTTCAAAATTTTCTTTTAGAGAATCATACAATGCAAAGAGAATATGAGATTTTAAAATGAAAAACACAAATTCTACAGTTTTGTTTTCTGTGACAAGAGGTATTTTACCTCCTTCATATTCTTTTTTATTATTTTGATGAAAGTGATTGATTTTGTTCCACATCTTATAAGGATTGAAATTCTGATACAAATCATAAAGGGAAGCTGAAAAAGATCCAATTTTAAAGCAAAGTTTATACGGAATACCATATTTCTCTTCCAAAGATTTATAGAAGTACTCCGAAAGCATTGAGATATTATTATTTCCATAAATTATGGCATAAGGTTCGTAATCTTGTATTTTTTCATGATTTTTGGTTTCTTCTGCACAAAATCTGTCCCAGCTTTTTCTTAGGCTGTCAGCTGCAACATACGGCATAAAACCGTCTTGCATTTTTTGTTGGGCAATTTCATACAATGCATCGTCGCCTAAAATTTTTCTCTCAAAAAGATTTATCTGCCCAAGAGTTGGTAAACCGTGCTGGATATCCATAAAATTCACCCAAAATAAAAAGTGTCCGAAAAATATAAGTGCTTTTTGAGTGTTTATATTTTAACATAGAATGCATAAAAGGGAAATTGTAAAGTTCCCTTAATTTAATTTTTTCAGGAGGCCACTATGAACGGCAAAGACTACACACAGGAACAGTTGGATGATTGGGCGAATCAGCACAACCCTAACAATGATGCGTATCAGGCGAACCTTGACAATCACGCAAACCAGATGAATCCGAATAATGAGGAATACTGGCATTCGCGCGGACTTGATTACCAAAATCCAGATTTGGAAGACTAGGAGGTTCTGCATATATTTTTCGCCGCCGAAATGTCAACTTTTCGGCGGTTCATTACTACTACAGGTGGAGGCTGATATGAGGAAAATTGAAAAAAGAAATGAATTGAAAAGAATTTTCAAGGGATACAGGAGAATGACTCCAGAAATAGCAAGAGAGCTAAAAAAACATGGAATTTTTGTATTGAGGAAACGAAACCATGTGATTCTGAGCATTGATTGTCCAGACGGATTTCGTATGGTTTCTATCAGCAGTACGGGAAGCGACAAAAGGGAAGGTCTAAATTTTGTGTCGAAGATAATGAAAACTATTGGAGCCGTGTGAAGTGAAAATGTCAGATGGAGCGTTTAAAGTGGTACAAATCGCAACTTCAACTTATATTTTGTTCCGTTTTGCTCTATAATTCAAGTATGATTGAGATAAAACGGCTTGCAGAAACGGAATTAAAGCGATGCGCGGATTATTTTCCGGTCGTCACAATTTTGGGACCTCGCCAGTCTGGGAAGACGACTCTTGTAAAGTCATTTTTCAAGGACTATTCATATACATTCCTGTCCAATTAACCCGTCAGATCATCAAACAACCACAATGAGTTTTTATCAGGCGGAAGTTTGGGAGGGAATTTTTCGTAATCCCTTGCAAACCATTTCTCAAGATTCCTGTCTTGTCTCGGCTTTCAGAATCAGGAACAGCAGATGGACAATCAATGCAATCCAGACCTGCGTCTTGACGGCGTTCTCGCTCTGCCCGTAGAAGCGTTTGATGCGGAGGTTCTGCTTTATCTTCTTGAAGTACAGCTCAACCTCCCATTGTCAGAAGAAATCACCTCGTATGTAATTTTTCGCAAAATAGAAATCCAATCGGAACCAATTTTTTCATCTACGGCATATCAATTGGTTGTACCGCACGCGGCTTGACCGCGTGTTCGGCTACGAACCTTTGTTATGTGTTATTTCTTGTGTGGCCCGATAAACTTATCCCCATTAAAATGAATCATGTGAGTAGGATTATCAGCAATCCACGCTTCTGTTTCCCAAGCAATTTCTTGAGCATAATGTGTAAAGGTTTTCTTATCGGGAAAAGCGGAAATATAAATTTTATCTGTATTTATATTTCCAAATAATTCTTCTAGTTCTATGTATCTTTTACTATCAACCGGCCCATGTGAAGTTACAGATTCCACAAGAACTAGCCATTTTTTATCCTCAACATACAAAATTACATCAGGTATCTTTCCATGCTGCTGAACATTGAACAAAAGATTTCCTGCAAGTTCTTGGTCGTAATAGCCCCATTTTTCTCCTGTATCGCCAACATAAATTAGTGTACTGTTAGGCAAAAATCTTGGAGCCATTTGCTCGATTATATCTCTGATAAGTTCACTATGTTTACCTGGAGATATCTGAATGCTGTGGTTCTCTTTGATTTTTACAGAAACCAAATTCAGCTATCTTCCCCCATCGGTCCTAAGAATTTAACTCCATCGCGATGCTGCATGTGGTCTGGTTCAGTTGCTATCCAAATTTCAGTTTCCCATGCAAGTTCTTCCGTGCATTTGTGATATGAACTGACATTTTCAAAAGCAGTTACGAAAATTCCCTTCTTTGAGCTTTCACCCATTATTTTCTGGAGTTCCAGTTTTCTTGTTGGAGTTATTGGATTTGATGTATGATATGCTTCAATCATATATACCCAATCTTTTTCTGGAGAATAGGCAACGACATCTGGAAGTTTTGACTGTTTTAAATCAGAGAATCCCAGTTCTTGTAATTTCTGCTCTTCAAAAATAAGACCGTATTTGTTGTCTGAATCTCCGCAATATAGAAGTTGTGCTCCATATCCGAACCGAGACAAAAATTCCTCGATTATCGCTTTTTGAATTGCGTTGTGCTCACCATCTTTTAGGTAGATTTCTTTTCCATCCGGTGTGGTTACTTTTATTTTAGGAAGATTTCGCTTTTGACTGATTTTCTCTTCGTAAGTCGGGTGAGACGAATTGAATGCCTCAACTTGTTTGAACCAGTCACTTTGACCATAATTCTTGATAATTCGTGAATATTCTGCACTGATTTTATAACCACGGGTAGGATTACTTGTATTTGCCATCGGCTTTGATTTTATCACGATATCAGCGAGAAGCAGGAACTTCAAATCATCTCGAAGTACATAATCATAAGAACCGCGACTTATGTTATCCTCAAGATTATTGTTGTCAAAATCTATGATTTCCTTTGTTGTTACGGAGTAATCAGAATTGGAATCCTTTATTTTTTTCCATTCATTTGATGATTTCACATTGCCTACGGCAAGAAAAGCCATGCCCATTTTTTCTCTTTTGCGTTCCGTTACTTCATCTATTGGAATGCCAAGACAGCTCAGAATCTGTAGGGATTCCTTTATCAGCTTTTGAATTTTAGGACTCTTTTTTGCAAAAGTTTTTGGACAATCAAGTTCGGGGAGATTATTGTAGTTATCATATTTCATTTCAGGCATTTTCCTTCAAATACTGTGAAATTGCTGTTGCCATTTGGTATGCAAACAAAGGAGGTACTGCATTTCCAATCTGTGTAAACTGACTTTCTAGGCTACCAGAAAACTCAAACCAATCAGGGAAACCTTGCAAACGAGCAGCTTCACGAACTGTTATTCGGCGTCTGCGCCCATCTGGAAGTTTTATCCGATGCATATCACTTGTAGCCCCTGCAAGATTCCTACAGGTCAGTGTACGCGCAGGTTTATCCAAATGCAGGTCACGCGGATTTTTGCACTTTGAGGCTTTCTCATATTTTGAAATGTAAATATCTTGCTCAGGTGTTAGAAAAATTGCATCTTCAGGAATCTGCGTCGCAAGTTCACCGAGTGCTTCTCCTGCCGTGATTTTTATACCGTTTGGCTTTGGAAACTGGAAACCTCCATGGTGTCCCACAATTACAAGACGTTCCCTGTTCTGGGGGATTCCATACTGAACAAGTTGAACTACATGAGGTTCGACAACATATCCTAGGGATTGCAATTCTGCAAGGATAGATGCGTAATACTCTTCATTTTGCTCAGGCAAACCTTTTACATTCTCACACATCCATATTTTGGGGTTTATTCTTCTGATTGCAGAAATAAAGGCTGGAAAGCCATTCCTTTCGTCCTCTTTTCCTGTCTGCTTTCCCCTACGGCTAAAGGGCTGGCATGGCGGTCCGCCTATAACAATCTGGGTTTTAGGAAAATCAGTTTCGGTTGTAATCGTCAAATTATTGCAATCGGAATGAAGATTTTTTTTATATGTATTGCAACAATCAAGAACCTTTTCGTAACCGATTGTTTTTATTCCAGCCGCTTCAAAGCCAAGTGAAAGACCTCCGCAACCAGCAAATAAATCTATCGCAGTAAAATCAAATTTTTGAGGCATAAAAATAGTTTTATTCAAATTTTCTATATAGTTAGCCATTATATGTTTCTCCCCAAATTTTAAAATTTACCGTTTCAAGTCCAAAAGCACGTGCAGACTGCCTCTCTTTTGAATTTGTCAGAATCTTTTTATACGGAGGATTCATTATTACATGAGTGTAAGTTTCATTGATTTTCCATGTATATTCAAACGAAGTTTTCTCCAAAAAATCTTCTGAGAATATTTCATAATCTGACTTTTTAAAAGCCGAACTTGACGAGGCTATATTTTCATACAATGTATTATATACATCTTTATCTATATCGTAGGCAGAAACATGAATTTCGGGAGTATCCCATTTTTCATTTACAATTCTTTCCATAAAGGAGCACGAAAGTGTTCCTATTCCCGCTCCTGGATCAAGCAGTTTTATTTTTTTATCTGTTGCAGGAAATAAGGATAACATAAATTTTGCTATAGAGTAGGGAGTAAAATACTGCCCAAACGATTCCTTATGATTTAAGGATATTTCAACGGCATGAGAAATACGTTCTTTTTCAAGTGTTTCTGCAAGTGCGAACATACATAAATTATACTGTATTTTTGATTTTAAGACTATTACTTTACAAACATGCGCCCCAGTGCGGGCGTCCACATAACCTTAATTATATAGGGAGCCATCAGTTTTATACAAAACATCCAATGTATTTGATTTACAGTTTGAACTAACAATAACAGATAAACAAATCATAAAAAAAGAAAGTCGTCCAGAGGGACTCTGTGGCATAAATTCTTTTGCGGGTCCATCTTTGTAGACAGAATCTATGTTATAAGGTGTAACGTTAAATTTAGTGGATGGCATTATGCATCAGGAACTCGTGCCTGATAAATTCCTCCGTTGACTCTGAGCCATTTGTCCCACTTTTTGTATTCAGGAAACAATGAAATCACTTCATCATAAAATGCTTTGGAATGGTTCATATGGTGTCTGTGAATCAGCTCATGCACAACAACGCTGTCCAAAACTTCCGAGGGCATCATAACCAGAAGACAATTGAAATTCAAATTGCCGTCATTGCTGCAGCTTCCCCATCTGGTTTTCTGAAGGCGTATGAAAATCCGCTTGTAAGTTATTCCGGCAATCTTTGCATAATAATCAACTCTCTCGGGAATGATTTTTCGAGCCTGCTTTTTCATTTCCGCTATCTGAGAGGCTGAGAATTTTCCAAGACTGCACACTTTTTCATTCTGCTGCTGTTGACTTTCAATGTGCTTTACAATCCAGCTGTGTTTTGAATTCAGAAATTTATGCACATATTCTTCATCGATTCCGTATGGAGCTTTTACGAGAACCTCACATTTTTTTGTGATTGTCACGGAAATGGAACGTATTCTGGATTTTTTGATGATGTAAGTAAGGTTCATATCATCCTCATTTATATCCAAAAGAAAATCACCGCCTGCCGAAATAATCCGGCAAGACAGGAGGATTATCTGAATATTTCAATTCCGCTTTGACGACTATTTCCTCTCCGTTTTTTATCATAAAATCATATTGGTGCCCGTCACTCTTCTTTTTGTAAATGCGCAGAACATCTCCGGCCGTGGATTCCTTTGCAAACTGTATTTCGAAATCAGTAATCGTCTTCGTGTCGTAAAAATCAATGCCGAATGTGTTCATCAGATATTTCACATAGCGGGTGTTGTTGGTGTGGCGGGAAAAATCCGTGTCGCTCGCATAAACTTTTTCTTCAAGAACGAAATCATCTTCGTTGAATTCGGTTTTCAACTTTGAATACTGTTCAGAAACAGCAGAGGTCTCACTTTCCAAATCCGAAGGAAATGTAATGTCGGAAATTTTGCATAGATTCCGCTTTACAAAATCAATTGCGCACATTTGGGTTTTTGCCTTGAAAAGAATATGATGATTTTCATCGCAAAGCAGCGTATCGACATCAAGCCGTATTGGAGACTTTGAGCTTACATAGGATTTGGCGATTGTCTTTGTGTTCCAGAAAGGAAGTTGAATAATCTGCATTTTAGTGCGCGTGTAAACCCATGATGCATTGTTTTGTTTTCTGAGCACAAGATTGTCGCTTCCGATTGAACCGAAAAATTCCGTGATCATATCCTGATTTATATCCATGCTTTCAACAAGTCCAAGGCGGCCAGAGCGGTCGATGCTCGTGTATGCAGTGTCAATTTTTTTCGTGTAAGAATAGTTCATTTTTCAGCCTCAAATATTGCGGATTTTTAAACCGTCCGTCTGTCTTTTCATTCCGGATTCAAGTTTATCATATTCCTGTTATCAAAACAAGGGCAGTCATCAACGCTCGATGCAGCCGTCGGCAGCTTCAACAATATTCATTACGGCACAAAAGCAGAGGGCATGCCATCAGCTTGAGATATTCCTGATATAATGCACCGTCTGCTTCTGGAAAAAATTTCTCATAAAATTATTTGTCGCAATGCCAGTTTGCGGCCTGCTCTGGAGGAAGCGGTCTGCTGAAGTAATACCCCTGAATCACATCGGCACCGAATTCACGAAGACGCTCGTACTGCCATTCCTCCTCCACACCTTCGATAATCATCTTTTTGCCAAGGTCATGGGCAAGGGAAATCACGTCGCGGATGAAAGAGTCTTTGCCTTCAACAAGATAAGTGGTCACAAGAGATTTGTCCAGCTTCAAGATGTCAACCGGGATGTAAGTAAGATAACTCAATGAAGAATAACCCGTTCCGAAATCATCCATAAGAATCTTGATTCCCAATGCCCGCAGCTGCACGAAGAGTTTTCCCGCCTGCCACGTGCTTTCCATAAAGAGGCCTTCGGTAATCTCAATCTCTATGTAGCAGGGATCAATGTCGTATTTCTCGAGAAGATTTTTCAGGAATTGAACATAGCCCTCGTCGTTTATCTGATTGCTGGAATAGTTTATGGAAACCGGAAGAAGCGGAACTCCCTTGTCCCGCCATTCTGCAAGCTGACGGACTGCAAACTCAGTGGTGATTCTTCCGATCTGTGAAATGAGTCCGCTCTGCTCCGCTATGGGAATGAACATGGCCGGTGAAAG
>OCTW011595320.1_pt1 | contig 16491 bp, 16 predicted proteins | sample 1539671 | NCBI WGS metagenome assembly OCTW01 (sample SAMN02144230, study PRJEB22623) | gut metagenome | biome: sheep rumen | host: Ovis aries | place: New Zealand
AATAACAGAGATCAACGCTACGCTATCATATATATAGACGTAAGAAATTTCAAAATAGTAAATGACATATTCGGCACCGAATTCGGTGATTACGCAATTAAATATATTGCTGACAGAATAAGATTCCATTCATCAGAAAAGACAGTTTATGGACGTCTTGTAGGTGATACTTTCGGAATGCTTGCTGCACATGATTTCTTCGATCCTGATCTTATAGAATCAGAGCTTGCCAACTTCAGAATAAAGAAAGATGATATCGATCATCCACTTCTCGTGCATCTTGGAGTATATGAAGTCACTGATCACGACATGGATGTGTCTGTTATGTTTGACAGAGCTCATATCTCACTTTCATCTATCAAAGAAGAATTCGGTACTCATATAGCGTTCTATGATGAAACAATGAAGTCACAGATTCTTTGGAATCAGAACCTTTCATCAGAACTTGATAACGCTATAAATGAAAGGCAGATAATACCTTATCTTCAGCCGATTGCAGATCCATCAGGTAATATAATAGGCGCCGAAGCACTTGCAAGGTGGAATCATCCTAAAGAAGGATTCCTTCCGCCAAGCTCTTTCATTTCTTTATTTGAAGATAATGGAATGATAGTTAAACTTGATAAATATATGTGGAGATGTGCCTGTGAGATACTCTCCCACTGGGTAGAAGAAGGAAAAGACCGTTTCATTTCCGTGAATATCTCAACTAAAGACTTCTACTTTATGGATGTTGTATCTGAGTTCAAAAAACTTGTAAAAGAGTTTAAACTTGACCCGTCACGTCTGCGAATAGAAATAACAGAAACCGTAATGGTGAATAATACTGATCTTATGATACGTATATTGAAGTCATTCAAGAAAGAAGGTTTCATAGTTGAAATGGATGATTTCGGAAGCGGCTACTCTTCTCTCAGCATGCTTAAAGATATTCCGGTAGATGTACTTAAGATAGATATGAAATTCCTTCAGACGTCCAATGATCGTGAAAAAGATCTTACCATCATGGAAAATATCATCAACCTTTCAGAAGGTCTTGGACTGATATCTCTTACTGAAGGAGTTGAAACCGAGGAACAATACAAAACTCTTGTTAATATGGGCTGTAAATTGTTCCAGGGTTATTACTTCGCGAAACCTATGCCAATTGAAGATTTTGATTCAAATTATTGAAAATCTGTCAATGGTATACGATAAAAATATTATGTAAACAAGGTAGTATCAAAAATGGAAAAGACATCAAAAAACAGCGTTGCAGCAATTGAAGCACTGCTCTTTGCAGTAGGTGAAGCACTCGAACCTGAGCGTATAGCTACTGCACTAGACATGGAAAAGAAAGAAGTTATTAAACTTTGTAAGCATCTTATGGATTCTTATGAAGAAAGCAGTATGCGAGGTATACGGCTTGTAGAATTGGACGGAAAATACCAGCTCTGTACGAAGTCAGAATACTTCGAAGAATTATCAAAGCTTGTTAATATTCCTAAGAAGCACTCTCTCACTGACGTGCTCCTTGAGACTCTTTCAATAGTTGCCTATAAGCAGCCTATAACAAGACAGCAGATTGAGACCATACGTGGAGTATCCTGTACTCACGCAGTCAATAAACTCGTTGAATATCATCTTATTGAGGAAGTAGGCCGACTTGATGCACCGGGACGCCCTATCCTCTTCGGAACCACAGAAGACTTCCTTCGATCATTCGGAATATCATCCATGAACGACCTTCCGGAAATCTCCGCCGATAAAATCATGGACTTCCAAAAACAGGCCGAGGAAGAAGCCGGTATTGTTGTTGAGACCTAGAGTATTATTTTAGCATTCTAAAAGGCTCCATATATATACAAAACAAAACCCTTGGAGCACGTCGGTGCTTAACGAATAGATACGAAGTATCTATGAGTTTAGCATCCGCTACGTGTGGAACGGAGCGAGAGCGCGTTTTGGTTGTATATATATGGAGCCTTAATTATTTGTATATATTACTCCAGGGAATCAAGAACAATATCTCCGAAAAGTTCATCTTGTCGTACGGAGACAGCACCACTCTTTATGAGTTCGAGTACGGCAAGGAAGGATACTATGATATTCAGCTTGCCACGCTCCTTCTCAAGAAGAGTACGGAAATTGATGCTCTTCAGTCCCTTGAGACTGTTCCTTATTTCGACCATCTTATCTTCTACTTTTATCTCTTCTTTCGTGATATTTCCAAACTTACTTCTTACGGGATCTATCTTATCATTCTCACGTTTCATGATCTGCATGAAGATTTCATTCAGAAGTACGATGGTTGTATCACCTATAACATCTGCAGGATCTATCTCTTCCTTAAAGCTCTTGATCTCTTCAGGAATTGTTTCCCCTTTATACAGAGTCTTTTCTGCATCAAGCTCCATATCACGAAGCTCAAGAGATGCATATTTATACATTTTATATTCAAGAAGTGCTCTTACGAGCTCAGCTCTTGGATCCTCTTCATCTGAGTCCTCTTCAACAGGCTCAGGAAGGAGCATCTTTGCCTTGATGCTTATAAGAGTTGCTGCCATAACGAGAAAGTCTGAAAGCTTATCTACGCCTTCTCTGGTCAGCTTATCAAGATACTCCATATACTGTTCAGTAATCTCTACTATAGGGATATCAAATATATTGAATTTGTTCTTATCTATCAGGTGAAGCAGAAGGTCCAGAGGTCCTTCAAACTTCTCCAGTTTTACATCTACTACACTCATTTCAGGTTATCCAGTCTAATGTTTTTTCAATCGTCCCAGCTTATATCAGCTATCTCATCCTTTTTATCTCTGGTAAGAAGCTTATTAAGAGCTTTCTTTGCAGGATAATCCTCGAAGAGGACTCTGTTTACAGCTTCAACTATAGGCATGCTGACATCATACTTCTCAGCAAGCGCTCTGGCAGCTTTAGCTGAATAAACGCCTTCAACGATCATCTTTACTTCATCCATAGCCTCACTGTAGGTTTTGCCCTGTCCGATAAGGAAACCGGCTTTTCTGTTACGGCTGTGCACAGATGCACATGTAACTATAAGATCACCGATACCTGAAAGTCCTGAGAAGGTTTCCGGATTTCCGCCCATTTTTGTTCCGAGATTCTTGATCTCATGTATTCCTCTTGTTATAAGAGCAGCTTTTGTATTATCACCACAGCCAAGTCCGTCTGCAATACCTGCAGCAAGAGCTATAACATTCTTAAGTGCTCCACCAAGTTCTATACCGACCATATCAGGACTTGTATATACTCTGAAGAAATCATTCATGAATGTATCCTGAACGAGCTTTGCAAGTTCCTCATCATGTGCACCGACAACAACTGTCGTAGGCATGGATTTTCCTACTTCTTCAGCATGGCTCGGTCCTGACAGGACAGCCACCTTGGCATTAGGTATTTCTTCCTCTATAACCTGACTCAGTCTCATGAGGGTTTCTTCCTCTATGCCCTTCGCTACATTTACAATTATCTGACCATCTTCTATATATGGTGCAGCAATCTTTGCTGTAGATCTTACAAATGGTGATGGAACAGCCATAACAAGAAGATCTTTGCCCTTTATAGCAAGCTCGAGATCTGTTGTGAAAGTTGTTGTGCCGCTGAGAATAACTCCCGGGAGCTTGGTTTTATGCTCACAGTATTCATTCAGCATTGCTATTTCTTCAGGATCTATAGACCATACAGTTATCTCATTACCGTTTAATGAAAGCAGTCTTGCCAGGGCTATGCCCCAGCTTCCTGCACCGAGTATTCCTATATTCATATTCTTTCCTCCAAGACACTCAATCTATGTATTATTTGTCTTCATCTGTCTTTACGGATTTCTTAAATGTAAAGCGGTTCTCCTCATGATTCTTAAGTCGGATTATATTTGCTTTATGCTTATATATTGCAATTCCGGCTATAAAGATAATTATTATAAGACTCTCTATACCCATTGCCTTTTCGGCAGGAACTGACATATCAAAACAAAGCTTACCCATAAACAGAAGTATTGCATACATTATTGCAATACCCGACATAAGTGTTATGGATGCAACTGACATATATTTGGTTATTGCAAGTGTTGCAACAAATACAGCCAGCAGGATTATGATCATCCAGGGATTCAGAAGTCCAACAATTGCGCCGCCGGTCGTTGCTATACCCTTACCTCCTTTAAACTTGAGGTAGAATGGGAATATATGTCCGAGCACAGCACCAAATCCAAGATACAATACAAACAAAAGATATGTATTCGGATAAATATGTCTGAACACCAGATTTGCTATAAGACATGGAATAAATGATTTGCAGAAATCTCCTATAAATACAACAAGTCCGGCCTTAGGGCCAAGAACCCTGAGTGCATTTGTGGTTCCTGCATTTCCGCTTCCGTATTTTCTAAGATCAACGCCTTTAATCTTACCATAGAGAACTCCGGTCTCGATCAGACCAAACGCATAACCTACGGCAAGGCACATTATACGAAGAAAAATCGTCACTGCTTCTCTTTCCTTTCTCTTATTATGATCTTAATAGGAGTACCTGTGAATCTGAATGCTTCTCTCAGCTTATTCTCCAGATATCTTATGTAAGAAAAGTGTGCAAGTTCCTTATTATTTACAAATATAACAAAGGTAGGCGGCTTAACACTGACCTGTGTCATATAATAAAGTCTGAGTCTCTTTCCCTTATCCTGAGGCGGTTCAACCATTGCAGTTGCTTCTGCAAGTATCTCATTCAGAACACCTGTCTGAACTCTCATGGCATGGTAGCTTATAACTACATCTATCAGATCATAAAGCTTAACCAGTCTCTGTCCTGTCTTTGCGGATATAAAAAGAAATTCTGCATAAGGCATAAATGAAAGGATATCCTTAATATCATCCTTGAAGCGGTTCATGGTCTTGTCATCTTTTTCAATGAGATCCCATTTATTGACCGCAATTATCATACCCTTGCCACGTTCATGTGCTATTCCGGCAATCTTGGCATCCTGCTCAGTTACGCCTTCCTCAGCATCTATAACAAGAACAGCAACATCACAGCGTTCAACAGCTGAAACTGTACGGATGATACTGAATCTTTCAATCTCTTCCTTGATCTTGCTCTTACGACGGAGTCCGGCAGTATCTATGAAGACATATTCCTTGCCGTTTCTCTTTACAGTCGTATCTATGGCATCTCTTGTAGTTCCGGCTATATCAGAAACTATAAGCCTGTCCTCGCCAAGAAGTCTGTTTATTATTGAAGACTTTCCGACATTCGGCTTACCTATAACAGCCACTCTTGGTCTTTCATCCTCTTCCTCTTCACCTGACTGCTCAGGGAAATGAGCCACTACATTTTCAAGCATATCTCCCATTCCGAGCTTTTCAGTCGCAGATATAGGATTCGGATCTCCTATTCCGAGGTTGTAGAATTCGTAAGTATCTGCATAGAACTTATCGAAATTATCAACCTTATTTACGACAAGAACAACCGGCTTACGTGAACGACGGAGCATCTCTGATATCTCTTTATCAGCCGCTGTAAGCCCTTCTCTGACGTCGGTCATAAACATTATTACATCAGCTGTTTCCACGGCTATTTCGGCCTGCTCGCGCATCTGACGTAGTATAACATCCTGAGATGCAGGCTCTATACCACCGGTATCTATGATGGTAAACTTATGCGTAAGCCACTCAACATCTGCATATATTCTATCCCTGGTTACTCCCGGGGTATCTTTTACTATAGCGATTCTTTCTCCTGCCAGGGCATTAAAAAGAGTTGACTTTCCAACATTCGGTCTGCCAACTATTGCAACAATCGGTCTAGCCATAACTACACTCCTACTATACTTTTAAGGTAATCCATGCCATATGATTTTACAATAATCGTATTTACTTGTAAAGCGCTACCTAGCTCCTCCAGAGTCATATCATCAAGGAAGATATCCTCATCAGCCTTAAGGCAGTTTGACGGTATCAGAAGCGCATCTCCGAGTTCTTTATCCTTAAGAGCATTCACTATATCCCTTCCCGTCAGAAGCCCGGTAACAGTAATATCAGGTCCAAAGAATGAATTGGTTATAGCATAGGTTTCAAACCTGATATCAGGGCGGAAACGTTTCATTTCCTTCCTTACATAGAGCCCTGTATCTTTTGCAAGAAGACCTGTAAATGTACTGACAGTCCTTCCACGGTTTTTTCTCAGAAGATCATCGTAAAGCTTCTCCTCTTTTCCAAGGAAAAATCTCGGTTTATGACGCTTTTTATCATATTTAAAGTCAAGAACAGTATCGATAGCCGATGTAAAATCCTCCATAAGGAGTCTTGTCATTCCGACACCGTTCTCAAGCTGTATGTATCCATCATATCTCTCTTCTTCCGGAACAGGAATACCGGCAGTTATATACCATTCATCACTAGCATGAGCAAAATGGATACCAAACTTTTCATAGGCCTTATTCTGAATATCTTCGATTATACCTATAACTTCTTCTGCATCCTCTTTGGTGAATTTTTCAAGCTGGCAGAGTCCATCCCTGTATCTCGTAAGCCCTACAGGAACAACGCTCACACTGCTCATTACAGGTGCAAATGTAAGAAGGTCTGTGAGAGAACGTACAAGCTCTTTTCCGTCGTTTACACCCTTACACAGGACAATCTGACCATTCATAGGTATCTCAGCCTCACAGAGCCTCTGGAGGCGTCTCATGATGTCTCCTGCAAATCTATTGTGGAGCATGGAACACCTCAGCTCAGGATTAGTGGTATGAACCGATACATTTATAGGCGCGAGCTTATATTCTATGATACGGTCTATCTCCTCTTCCTTCATATTCGTCATGGTTATATAGTTTCCCTGAAGAAATGAAAGGCGTGAGTCATCATCCTTAAAATATATAGTTTCCCTCATGCCCGGTGGATTCTGATCTATGAAGCAGAATATGCAGTTATTGTAGCATGATTTATAATTATCCATGAGGGATTCAGGGAACAGAAGTCCAAGATCCTCATCCTCCTCCTTCTCGATGTGAATCCTCTTCTCAGCATCATCCTTCGTCTTTATAAGAACATCAAGTGAAGTATCAGTCGCTATAAAATCGTAATCAAATATATCAGAAATAGGCTTATCATTTAAACTGATAAGCCTGTCGCCTTTTTTGATTCCGGCAAGATCTGCCGGACTGCCCTTCTTTACATTTACTATAAGATGTTCTTTCATGTCATACCTTTACCGGATAAACGGAAATGCATTTTTAACATGTGTAACCGTATTTCCGTCTATTCCGATAACGTCAAATCTGATATTAGTTTTATAAATGCTCAGCTGTTTCTGATTCATATAGAAAAGAGCCGCAGCTGAAATCTTTTTCTGTTTGGAAGGAGTCACAGCCTCCAGAGATGTTCCGGCCGTCCCGCTCTGCCTGTACTTAACTTCCACAAAAACATATGTATCATCGTCGATTGCAATGATATCAATCTCTGCCTGCCTCACACGGTAATTCGTGTCTATTATGATATAGCCCTGACTGCGGAGATAATCAGCAGCCAGATCCTCATATTCTTTTCCTACAATCCTTGTATTGATATCTAATACTCCTTATGCATATATCATGGAACAAGTTTCATTGAATCAATCATGCTCGCCGTGCAGTATCCCCCGGATAAAGGATTGTCTGTGAATCTCGCACGGTCCTATAGTTCTGAGTGCCTCAAGATGCTTAGCCGAGCCATAACCCATATTGCTGTCAAAATCGTATTCCGGATAGAGTGCGCTGTATGCAGTCATAAGTCTGTCCCTCGTAACCTTGGCAACTATACTTGCAGCGGCTATGGAAATGGACAGCGAATCACCTTTGATAATCGACACCTCTTTGATGCCTATATCAGGTATACGAACAGCATCTACCAGAAGAACATCCGGCTTAACCGTCAGTCTGCCTATGGCTTCCTTCATGGCATCGTAGTTGGAAGGCTGAATACCGAATTCATCTATAGTCCTTTCGGACCTTGAACCTATTCCATACGATACAGCATTTTCTATGATAACATCATAGAGTTCTTCTCTTTTCTTAGGTGTAAGCTTCTTCGAATCATTTATATATGGAATCTTAAAATCCTTAGGAAGTACAACTGCAGCGGATACTATAGGTCCAGCCAAAGGTCCTCTTCCAACCTCATCTACCCCGCATATATATTCCATATCCTCATACTTACGTTCAAAGGACATCATCTTATCTATTCGTTTAAGCTCTGAATCTATATCATTTATGGCCTTCTCAGCCTTAAGAGCCACATCCCTTACACCTTTTCTTATATCATCCTTTGTATTCTCTATAAGCTCCATAAGAAGAATCTTCTTAAGCTCATATGCCATTATCGGCATCTCAAGGATATTATTAAGTTTATTCTTAGCTTCAGTAACATTCATATTAATGATTCCTCTTATATCTTCTTCAGCAAGTTTTTCCGAATCATAATTCCTAACAGAAATTTTTCATAATTAAACTCTCTTTTCAGAATAATAACAAAAATAGGCGGTCTGTTCAACCGCCTATAGTCTTATTGTTCATTCTTATCTTTATATAATCCGCCGAATTTATCGAACGGTGTAAGTCGGAAAACAGCCTTTCCTGTAATTCTTTTCTTGGTAAGGTTACCAACTATGCTCTGATCACGGCTGTCGTGACTGTTATTACGGTTATCACCAAGAACGAAATACTCATCAGGGCCAAGCGTAATGCCTTCTTCGCCGCCGACATCCCCTGCACTGGTCATCTTTGTTACAGTATATTTGTCATTAAGAATCTTTCCGTTTATATATAAGTTTCCGAGTTCATCTATCCTTACATTTTCACCCGGAAGACCTACAACTCGTTTAATATAAAAGACATCCTGCTGTGGGAATACAACTATGTCATATCTCTGAGGATCACTGTACTTGTACTTTAGCTTATCAATCCAGAGATTGTCACCATTCTCAAGAGTCGGATTCATGGAATCGCCGTTAACAGTTGTTCTCTGACCTACAAATGTAATGATAAGAAGACAGAGTACAACAACAACCAGCATGTAAATGAATATAGAGATAAGATCCTTTACTATATTAATATCATCAGGATTATCAGCCTTGCTGCCTTTCTTCTCTTTGGCTTCCTTCTTCTCTTCCTTGGCTGCTCTTTTCTCTTCCTTCAGCTTTTCCTTAAGAGCTTTCTTCTCTTCCTTAGCTTTACGCTTCATCTCTTTATAGAGATCATCATTCTCAGGAACTTCACCTGCCAGTATATCTCCGACTGAAGGAGTCGCATCCTCAGCATTTTCAGCTGCTGTATTTACAGATTCAGCAGCGCTTTCAACAGCTTCAGCCGTGCTCTCTACAGCCTCAGCGGTGTTTTCAGCCGCTTCACTCACTACATTTTCAATTGTCTCGTTATTTTCAGTACTCAACTTTCTACTCCCCTATATCTTCAGGCCTCTCAAGACTTACATTTCCAAGCTTCAGGCTCCTGAAATCATCTATTACAATACGGGCTGCTCTGTCATAATCCGGCTCTCCGCCCTTCTTCATACATTTCCTTACTTCAGCTATACTTGAAAATGCCTCGTCAGCGCCCATACCATCACTAATTTTATATCTTTCAGTAAGCACTTGGCAATAGTTATTTTGCATATATTTGATAAGTGAATAAGAAATCTCACCCATATCCAGGATATTATCATTAATTGCTCCTGTTATGGCCAGATTGATACCTACCTTCTGATCCTCAAACTTAGGCCAGAGTATTCCCGGTGTATCAAGAAGCTCCATGCCCTTTCCGGCTCTTATCCACTGCTTACCTCTGGTAACGCCCGGTTTATTACCGGTCTTTGCATAAGTTTTTCCTGCAAATGAATTGATAAATGTGGATTTTCCGGAATTCGGTATACCAACTATCATAGCCTTGATAGGACGGTTCTGTATACCCTTCTTCCTGTCTCTTTCTATCTTCTCTTTACAGACTTCACTGACTGTAGTCATTATCTTACTGACAGAAGATCTGTTTCTGGCATCAAGTGCAAGGCAGGTTATGCCTTTTTCCTTATAATATCTGATCCAGCTTTCAGTAACCTTATTATCTGCCATATCCTTCTTATTCAGAATAACAAGCCTGAACTTATTCCTAGCAAGGTTGTCTATATCCGGATTTCTGCTGCTGTATGGAATACGGGCATCAAGTATTTCTATAACTATATCTATAAGCTTGATATTTTCCTCCATCATACGGCGTGCGCTCGTCATATGACCGGGATACCAATTTATATTCGAATTTTCATATCCTTTTGTCTCGTTTGCCATCAGGTTCAATCCCATTCAAAACTACTCAACTTTAACAAACTTTTTATCTTCATCCCTTTTCAGGATTATCTTTCCTATTATATTTGTTTCCTGAATATTACCTATATTGGAATACCTTGAATCTATACTGTTCTTAGTGTTGTCCCCAAGGATAAAGTATTCCTTATTCTTAAGGGTTATCTCTTTATCTGCAAGTCCGGCATATACAAAGCCTTCGGAATAAACGTCCATATCGACTTTCTTTCCATTTACGATCAGCTTTCCACCGATAATCTGGACAGTGTCCCCCGGAACTGCAGCAACTCTTTTGACATCATAATAAACGCCCTTATTCTCACGGACGGCAATGATATCTCCCTGCTTTATCTTCTTGATCTTATATTCGATCTTACTGACTATTACCATATCTCCGTCAGAGAGAGTCTTCTCCATCGATGAACCATTGATCTGAAGAGTCTGATAGAAAAATGTAACGAATATATATCCAAGAACTGCAGCAAGGAATATAAACAGAACGAAATTAATAAACCTCGTAAGAAAAGGCTTCTTCGAATTCGCTTCCTTCTCTTTATTAAATTTTATCTCAACAACATTTCTTCTGTTCTTCATATTTTCCTTTTAAACAAAAAGACTGGAGCAACAAGTACTCCAGTCAGATTTGCAAGAATTATTTAACGATTTCCTTAACCTTTGCTGCCTTACCAACTCTGTCGCGGAGATAATAAAGTTTAGCACGTCTTACTTTACCACGTCTAACAACATCAACCTTCTCAACAAGTGGTGAATTAACAGGCCATGTCTTCTCAACACCAACTCCGTTTGAATTCTTTCTTACTGTGAAAGTCTGTCTTGCGCCAGTTCCCTGTACCTTAATTACAGTACCCTCGAAAACCTGAATTCTTTCTCTGTTACCTTCCTTGATCTTAGCAGAAACCCTTACAGTATCACCAACGTTGAACTGAAGTGGAGTCTCTCTAAGCTGAGCATCTTCAATGCTCTTAATGATTTCGCTCTTGTTCATATCAAAAGACCTCCATAAAAATATTATAGACGTTCTTACTATCATAAAATGATACAGCGGACCATCTTTTTTTAACAACTACAAGATATTATCATAGCGTGTATAATATTTCAAGTACTTTTTTACATAATATCCAATACTTTTTATACTATATCATATAAAGATCTATATACCTTTTTCCTGGTGATCTCGACGAGTCCGAGACCCGTTATATCAACAAAATTACACTTTACTCTGTCCAGACTGAGCTCATGTTTAAGATGAGTTATAAGATTCTTTCTGTTTTCCTTATCTTTCATATTGATAAAATCAACTATGATAATGCCTGACAGGTTTCTTACCCTGAGTTCCTTTGCCACAGCTGTTGCAGCCTTTTTATTAAGATTCAGAATAAACTCCTCTGAATCGCGACCTTTGATAGCTCTGGAAGAATTAACATCGATAACAGTCATTGCTTCTGTCCTGTCTATCACAAGCTCAGCGCCCGAGGCAAAGCTTACTCTCCTTGCAAGGGCTTTATCAAGGGACCTCTCAATATTAAATACATTTGACAGTGAAGTCAGCTTATCTTTATAGAGATCAATATTTGTATAACCCTTAGAAGATAATTCATTGTATACATCTTCTATATCAGTAATTATATTAAATGAACCGTTCTCATAAGTCCTCCCGATTTCATCAAGTAATCTGGTCATATCACTTCCGGGAGAATATAAACATGTACCCGGTTTCATGAATCGTGATCTGGAAATAAGAGAGTCTAGTTCACATAATATTTTTATGGTTTCCTTCTTGATTTCTTCCGGATTCTTTGATTCTGCAGATGTCCTTACCAGAGCTCCGAATTTCATTCCCTGTGACTGGATTTCAGTTTCTTTGATAGCTTCTTCAACCGATGCTTTAAGGCCGTCCCTTATTGATTCATTTTTTATCTTATGTGAGATTCCTATAGTTCCGGAATTATTTATCAGTAAATCCTCACCCTTAACGGAAATCTCAGAAACTGCTACTGCTTTCTTTGAACCGGTTGCTTCTTTCGAAACCATTACCAGAATATCATCTCCGACAGACAATTTGCCTTCCTTCTGAATATGTACAGGAACAAGCTTATCACTATTATCAGATATCTGGTAGAACACACTGTCCTTCTCGCCTATATCAAGAAAAGCTGCATCAATGTTTTTCAGAATCTGATCCACTCTGGCTATATATACATTTCCAACTATGCTTTCATCAGAAAAAAGATGGGCTGATGTAAGAGTCATATCTTCATACACAAAGCCCATCATTTTTTCTCTAAATTCAGTTATTACCAAATTCACAGTCATAATCAATTACTTCTTTATTGTAAAGAATTTTCCACAATTATAACATATATACTTCTGCTCGCTGCCGCCTGCTGATTCAGCTGTGGATACATTCCTGCTTTTACAGAATGGGCACTGAAGCTCTGTACTCTTACCGCCGCCAAAACCAAAAAGACCCATATAATGATTCCCCTTTCAAGTGTTACAAAACTCTGTGATCCAATAATCACTATAAAAAATGTCTCTTAAAAAGACACATTTATTATAAAATTACGTATGTTAATTGTCAATATTCCCATAAAAAAAATATAGTTTAACATACAAAAATCACTCATAAATCAACTTCGTATTCTGTAGATCAGAATGCGCTCCCGGCACAAATAAGAGGAGTATATCCTCCGTTTCCGTCATCCATATATGTCTCGAGTCTATGAAGATCATACGAGAATCTGTTATACTCAAGCCCTGCATCCTTCATGATTGCTTCCATGACCAGCTCTGGCTTCAGATTATCTCTGCTGCCTGTGGCAAGAAGCATATATATACTATTATCTTCAACAAGCAGCTTAAATATTAGCGGTTTTATGTCAACTAAAGCTTCACTTTTCTTAGTTTTCTTTATAACATTTATAGATTCATTTGTAAGAAGCTTTTCGGCAGACGCCAAAATACAGGCTATACCCTCTTCACTCGGTGCATTGTCCGAATTGCTTTTAAATGTAATCCTGTAATCAGAAGCACTGACCGCCGCCATAGAATTAACAGCCTTATCCGGCAGGATTACCATATCTTTTATAACAGCATATGGAGATGCAACTCTGTTAAAGCTTTCGATCATCTCCTTTGAAGTCGTAACTGAGTTAAATGAAGCATCAAGGTATTCCCCTTCAGAAGTCATCATAAGAGGCATCGGAGCCGCAAAAGATATAATCTGATGCGGACTGAGTCCTGTCGAATACGATATGTCCAGGCCTGCTCTGTTAATTGCCTTCTGAAAATACCTCATCATATCCAGATGACTGATAAACCTGAGCGGCCCTGTTTTTGTATATTTTATTCTAATATTCATACGTTCACCAATAATCGTCTAAAGTTCAAATCCTGCTTTCGAAACATACTCCACATTTGAACGATGTACTGCCGCAGCCACTGCACTGCGCACGGCAGTTCGGAGTCACTTTTCCGTTCAATGCATTTTCCCATTCCCGAAGAAGGAAGGCACGGCTAACGCCCGCATCTATATGATCCCACGGAAAAACTTCATCCCTTGAACGTTCTCTTTCAGTATAGAACTTATAGTCTATTCCAAGGTCATTAAATGCATTTAGATAGTTGTCCATAACGAAGAATTCAGTCCATGCATCAAATATCTGTCCACGCTTATAAACATCAAGAATAAGCTTTGACAGTCTTCTGTCTCCACGTGCATATACAGCCTCTATAATCGAAATATCTTCATCATGATATGCAAACTTGATTCTCTTCTTGTTAAGCTGCTTATTAATAGTATCCTTTACATGATATGCATGCTCAAGGTACTTATCGCGGCTCAGCATCGGTGCCCACTGGAACGGAGTGAACGGCTTCGGAACAAAATACGATGCTGAAGCGGTTATCTGAACTGACCCGATACGTTTTTCTTTAGGCACAGTATCAAAATAAAGCTCTGTAATCTTCTCGGAGAGCTCTGCTATTCCTTCTACATCCTCCATGGTTTCCGTAGGAAGTCCCATCATGAAATACAGCTTAACCTTATTCCAACCGCCTTCAAAGGCCTGTCTGGAGCCATCCAGTATAACCTCCTCCGTAAGGCCTTTATTTATTACATCCCTCAGTCTCTGAGAACCGGCTTCCGGTGCAAATGTAAGGCTGACCTTCCTGATATCCTGAACCTTACTCATGACATCAAGTGAAAATGCATCGATTCTGAGAGAAGGAAGCGATATATTTATATGTCTTTCCTTAAATGTATCGATAAGATAATTGATAAGCTCAGGTAATTCCTCATAGTCACTGGTTGATAAAGAGCTTAGAGAGATCTCATCATAGCCTGTATTCGCAACCAACGTATCAGCATACTTTTTAAGCATTTCAACAGACTTTTGTCTGGTCGGCCTGTATATCATTCCTGCCTGACAGAATCGGCAGCCTCTTATACATCCTCGCATAACTTCAAGAACTACCCTGTCCTGAGTCGCACGAAGATATGGTATAACCGGTCTTTCTGGATATGAAACTTTATCAAAATCTGTAACTATAACCTTTTTTATTTTAGTCGGTACATTTTCATATAATGGCTTATATGATTCGACAGTACCGTCAGGATTATATCTGACCTCATAGAGTGACGGAACGTATATTCCTTCTATTGATGCTGCACGTCTAAGGAATTCCTCTCTGGTCATTTCAGTTGATTTATACTCTTTATAAAGATTAAAGAGCGCATCATAACTGACTTCACCCTCACCTATATAAAACATATCAAAGAAATCTGCTATAGGTTCAGGATTATAGGTACACGGACCGCCTCCTATGATTATAGGATGTTCTTTAGTCCTCTCTGTTGCAATAAGCGGGATTCCCGAAAGGTCTATAACCTGAAGTATATTGGTATAACACATTTCATACTGAATGGTTATTCCAAGAAAATCAAAGTCAATAACCGGTGTCTGGGTTTCAAGAGTAAAGAGAGGAATCCCTTCCTCTCTCATCTTCTTATCGAGATCAGGCCAAGGTGAATAAACTCTCTCACAATATGTATCATCCCTTTTGTTGAACATATCATAAAGAATCTGAATTCCGAGATATGACATCCCTATCTCATAGACATCCGGAAAGCAAAGTGCAAATCTGATATCCACTTCATTCGGATCCTTTACGGTCATATTTATCTCATGGCCTATATATCTTGATGGTTTTTCTATACCCATCAATATTTCATCTGACAGAAAAAGCTCCGGCATATTATTCCTCTTTTCATAAAATGTGCCGCAACGTCTAGCGTCGCACCGAATATAGATGAGTATATATTAAACTGAGTTATCTTGCAACAAGACGTCCTACTCTTTCAGCAAGACTCACCTTTACCTCCATACCGGCAGTAAAATCAATGGCATCATCTATGATACCATCAGAGAATATCACTCCATTTTCACCCATATGTGATACAAAACTCAGACTGTCATCTCTTCCAATCCTTCCATAAACCAGTTCTGCTTTAGTATGGATACTTGGATAAGGTTCTCTTACATGGAAAATAAGCTCACGGCTGTCCCATGCATATTGGGGAATTTGAAATCCGCCAAGGTTAAAAGCCTTTGCCATTCCGCAGAATTCTGCCATTATCGATCTGTGCCAGCCAGTCATTCCAAAGCCTGTTGAAATAATTACGCCTGAAGATGATTGATTTTCTGTAATATTATTGTAGCTGATACTGTATCTTGCAGAAGTATGATTATTTATTCCGATAAAAAAATCATTAACCGCATATAGTATCTGACCATCTCTTGTTGATGCCTTGGCCATAGATATGCTTTTATCAGAATAACTCCTGTTTATTACTCTGTTCAGGACATTATCCATGTCTCCCGGTTCAAAACAGAGAAGCTTTCCCTCATACCTCTTTGTATCCGGATTCACTCCTATAAGAGGCTGTCCATCAAGATACTTCATTACATTTGCAACCAGCCCGTCCTGTCCGACAGCAATTACTATATCATCCTTTCCAAATATAAGACTTGGAATATAATCTCTGTCGATTTCCTGAACTCTTGCACATTTCTGTGCCGCAGCCCTGACAGTTTCCAGAGATGCATAATAAGCATTATGCTCATCCTCATAATCAGAGAAATC
>OCTW013382912.1_pt1 | contig 16491 bp, 13 predicted proteins | sample 1539671 | NCBI WGS metagenome assembly OCTW01 (sample SAMN02144230, study PRJEB22623) | gut metagenome | biome: sheep rumen | host: Ovis aries | place: New Zealand
CGTTTGTAAATATCGGCGCTGATTTCGGCCATTTCTTCTGGCGTCTCCTTCATTCCGCGGACGAACCAGCTCCGGATGATAATCGCCAGCATCGTGTTGGCCGCCACCTGCGCGTAATAGGCCGTTGGATCGGTATCGTCTACCCCTTTGCACAGGCCGAAATCCGGCCGGACTGGCAGCCTTTGGTGAATGTTCATGAACAGCTTTACCTCTTCTTCATCCGATTTCAGCTGTTCGTACAGTTTTCTAAAAGCGGGCTCCGGTTCCGCGCCGGCCTGCACCGCTTTCAGCACATCGATCACCGCGCTGGTGTGGGTATTGTGAATATCCTGAATTACGTCGAGCTTCGAGTGGTAGTTCCGATAAAATCCCGCTCGGGAGACGCCGGACTTCGCGATGATCTCAGTCGTCGTGATGTCCTCGTAGCGCTTCTCCCCGAGCAAGATCAAAAGCGCCGTCTGGATACACGAGCGGGTCAGCGCTTTGGATTCGGCGTTGGACAGGCGCAGTGCCTCTTTTTTCTTAAGCTCCGATTGCGGATTCTGTTTCTTTTCTTTCGGGTTCATTTTGGTTTTTCCTATTTTTTCTTTTTTGATGAGACATTTCATTCATTTCTGTTCACTCGGTGCAAAACTGTATTGACCTTTTAGGCCTTTGGTGATACATTTGTCACACCTAAACACTTGTCTTCACTATACCAAAGGACAAATGATCTGTCAATTTAAGGAGGAACAACATGCTACGGATCTTTAAAAATATCCGGCGCCGAGACTGGGCGCTTTTCGTCGGCGCCGTCGCGCTGATCGTCGTCCAGGTCTTTCTCGACCTCAGACTGCCGGATTACATGACCGACATCACCAAACTCATTGAAACCCCGGGCAGCGAACTCCACGAGGTGTTGAAATCCGGCGGCAAAATGCTGGCCTGTGCCCTCGGGAGCCTGCTCTCCGGCGGGGTCACCGCCGTCATCGCGGCCAAAATCGCCGCGGATTTCTCTGCTGCTACCCGCAAAAAGCTTTACAACGCCGTTCAGAACTTTTCGATGGCGGAGATTCATCATTTCTCGACGTCGAGCTTGATCACCCGGATGACCAACGACGTCAACCAAGTACAGCTGCTGATTACGATGGGCATGGTCGCCATCGTCAAGGCGCCGATCATGGCGGTGTGGGCGATCACGAAAATCGCCGGCAAAAATGCGACCTGGACCATGGCCACCGGCGTCGCCGTCGTCCTGCTCTTTGTGCTCATCGGCATTGTCCTCTCGATGTGCGTGCCGCGATTCAGACGCATTCAGAGCCTGACCGATGACGTCAACCGGGTCACCCGGGAAGATTTGACGGGCCTGAAAGTCATCCGGGCGTACAACAACGCCGCGTATCAGACGTCCAAATTTGAAACCGTCAACGACAATCTGACGAACAACAACCTTTACACCGGGCATCGGATGGCGCTGATGATGCCGGGCATCCAGGCCGTGCTCAACGGACTGACCCTCGCCATCTACGCCCTCGGCGCGGTGATGATCAACAACGCGGCCATGACCGACAAGATCACGCTGTTCTCAAACATGGTCGTGTTCTCGTCCTACGCGATGCAAGTCATCATGGCCTTCATGCTCCTCGTCATGATTTACATGATTTACCCGAGGGCTTCCGTCGCGGCCCAGCGCATTCTCGAAGTCACCGACACCAAGCCGTCTGTCGTCTCCGGCAGCCGGACCGAGGGCGAACCGGGACAGCGCGGAGAAATCGCCTTCCGTCACGTGAATTTCCGCTATCCGGACGAAAGCCGCGACGTGATTCACGACATTGACTTCACGGCTCACCGCGGCGAGACCGTTGCCCTAATCGGCGCGACCGGCTGCGGCAAGAGTACGATCATCAACCTGATCCCCCGTTTCTACGACACCACAGAGGGCCAAGTCCTCGTCGACGGCGTCGACGTCCGGGACTACACCGAGGCGGCCCTCAACGACAAGATCGGCTACGTGGCGCAGAGCCCCGAACTCTTCCAGGGGACCCTCGCCACAAACATCGCCTTCGGCGAAACGGCGGCGGGCACTCCAGATGACAATGCCGTGCACCGCGCTGCCCAGACCGCCGAGGCGGCCTCTTTCATCGCCGAAAATGAAAAGGGCTACGACCGCTTCGTCGCCCAGAGCGGCGCGAACCTCTCCGGCGGACAGCGCCAGCGCGTCTCCATCGCCCGGGCCGTCGCCCGGGATCCTGAAATTCTGATCTTCGACGACGCCTTTTCGGCACTGGATTACAAAACCGACCGTCAGGTTCGGGAGAATTTAAAAACCGCCTGCGCCGGCGCGACCAAAATCATCGTCGCCCAGCGCATCGGCACCATCCGCGACGCTGACCGCATCCTCGTCATCAAGGACGGCGCCATCGTCGGAAACGGCACCCACCGCGACCTCATGGCGACCTGCGAGGAATACCAGCAGATTGCCCTGTCCCAGCTTTCAAAGGAGGAACTCGCATGAACACCAATCAACCACAGCCCCGTCGCCGCGGCCCCCACGGCCCGGGTCCGCAGCTCGGCGTCCCGACCGAAAAAGTCGATCTGCGCGCCAGTTGGGGGCGCATTCTCGGCTTCAATAAGAAATTTATCCCGATGATCGTCGTCGCCGTCATCGCGGCCGCTTTCGGTTCAGTGCTAATGATCCTCGGACCGGACCGGCTTAAAGAAATCACGAACCTCATCGCCGAAGGCTTCATGACCGGCATCGACATGGACCGCATCTGGGATATCGTCCGGCTGCTGATCGCCATGTACGCCGGCAGTTTTGCCCTGTCTTTCCTGCAGCACTGGCTGCTCGCGACCGTCAACCAGCGGATTTCCCAATCCCTGCGCTCGGCAATCCAGACGAAGATCCACCGGCTCCCGATGGCGTATTTTAATGGGGTCAGCACCGGGGACGTCCTCTCCCGTATGACCAACGACATCGACACCATCGGCCAATCCTTCAACCAGGCGATCGGCATGTTGTTCACCTCGGTGGCCATGTTTGTCGGCGCCTTGGTCATGATGCTCAAGACCAATCTGACGATGACGGCCGCCGCGGCCATCGCCTCGCTGATCGGCTTCTTTCTGATGCAGTTTATCATGACCCATTCCCAGCATTATTTCACCGATCAGCAGAGCGACCTCGGCAAAATCAACGGCCACGTCGAAGAAATCTTCACGAATCACACCACTGTCAAGATCTACAACGAAGCTGCAAATGAAGCGGCCGCCTTCGACAAAATGAACGAACACCTGAGACAAAGCGCTTTCCGCGCCCAGGGGATGTCCGGCCTGATGATGCCGCTGATGCAGTTCATCGGGAATTTCGGTTACGTCGCCGTATGCGTCACCGGCGCCTGGCTTGCCATTGACGGCCAGATTAAAGTCGGCGTTATCGTCGCGTTCATGCTCTATGTCCGGTATTTCACGCAGCCGCTGTCTCAGATTGCCCAGGCCTTCCAGTCGCTGCAGCTCGCCGGCGCCGCCGGCAACCGGGTATTCGATTTTCTCAGCGCCGACAACATGCCCGACGAATCGGATAAACAAAAATCCCTTCCGGAAATTAAGGGCACGGTCACCTTCGACCACGTTAAATTCGGCTACAACCCGGACAAAATCATCATTCACGACTTTACGGCTACGGCCAGGCCCGGCCAGAAAATTGCCATCGTCGGCCCCACCGGCGCCGGGAAGACGACCCTCATCAATCTGCTGATGCGCTTCTACGAAGTCGACAGCGGCCGCATCACCATCGACGGCATCGACACCCGGGACATGACCCGGGAACAGGTCCACGATCAATTCTGTATGGTGCTTCAGGAGACCTGGCTCTTTGAGGGCACCCTCCGCGAAAATCTGACCTTCGGCACCGAAGGCATCACCGACGGGCAGCTCGACCAGGCCTGCCGCGCCGTCGGCCTCGACCATTTCATCGCGACGCTCCCTGACGGCTACGACACCATGCTTGACGACAAAACCGAACTCAGCCAGGGGCAGCGCCAGCAGCTGACCATCGCCCGGGCCATGCTCGAAAATAAACCGATGCTGATTCTCGACGAAGCGACCTCATCGGTCGACACCCGCACCGAACAGCAGATTCAGCGCGCCATGGACACCCTCATGACCGGTCGGACCGCCTTTGTCATCGCCCACCGGCTCTCGACAATCCGCGACGCCGATCTGATTCTCGTGCTCCGGGACGGCGACGTCGTCGAAAGCGGCACCCACGAGGAACTGCTCGCACAAAACGGCTTCTACGCCGACCTCTACATGAGCCAGTTCGACACCGCCGCGTAAAGTATTTTTCTAAAAAAATAAGCGCGTATGAAATCATACTTCACACGCGCTTTTATTGTGCCACATATTAATTCACTCTGGTTCTCTATCTTCCACGCCTTATTTTTGCTTAATCTTCTCCCGGATCAGCCCGATCACATCGACTTCCGGCTCGGTGCCCTTGCGCATTTTCACCAAGCTTTTCCAATTGGACACCACCGCGAGCGCCGTCATCGTGGCGGCAATCCACCCTGCCGCAGGGCCCGCTGTGAGTGCCGCCGGGACGATGAACACGGCCGGTATGACAACGGCTCCGACACAAAGATAACGGGTCAGGATTACAGCCGCCGCACCGGCGATCAGCGCTGCAAAGCCCCATCCCGGCAGCATCAGCACCACACCGGAGCAAGTCACTGCGACACCTTTGCCGCCTTTGAACCGGTGCCAAAACGGAAAATTGTGCCCGAGGACCGCGCCGAGGGCGGTCAACCCGGCGACCGCCGCCGACCGGCCGAAGAGCAGCGCCGTCAAGAGCCACGCCGCCACCGTCTTTAAAATATCGCCTGCAAGGACGGCCATGCCGGTGCTAAACCCGAAGCAGCGCATCGCGTTAGCCATGCCCGGGTTGCCTGAGCCGGCCTCAAAAATCGAAACGCCCCGGCATCGTCCGGCAATCGCCGCGAACAGGACGCAGCCGCAGCCGTAGCCCACAGCCAGGCAGATCAGCGCGCGCTTCATGACTGTTTCAGGGTTTCGTTCATGCTCCCGACCCGGTAGCCCTGAAGGTCCATCGTCACGTAGCGGAAGCCCATCGCCTTGAAGGCCGGAACAATTTTATCGCGCCGGGCAATCAAATCCTCGAAACGTTCCGGTGCCACCTCGATGCGCGCAATCGGGTCTTCGTCGCCGTGGATGCGCACCCGCATCGACTTAAAGCCGAGATCGATCAAAAACTGCTCGGCCCGATCCACCAGGCTCAGCCCTTCCGCGGTAATCGCGTGCCCGTAGGCGAAGCGGGACGCCAGACAGGCGTAGGACGGCTTGTCCCAGGTCGGCAGACCCATCGCCTTGGAAATTTCGCGAATCTCCGCCTTGGTCAGTCCCGCGCCCCGGAGCGGACTTTCAATCTTGAGCTCCGCCACCGCCTTGAGCCCCGGTCTATAATCGCCGAGGTCGTCCACGTTGGAGCCTTCGGCGACGGCCGCAAGCCCTAATTCCTTCGCCACTTCTTGAATTTTCGAGAAATTCGTGTGCTTGCACCAATAGCAGCGGTCCGGCGGATTGACCCGCACTTGTTCCACCTTCAGGGCGTCCACCGGGCAGAGGATGTGGCGGATGCCGCGGCTTTCGCAAAAGGCCTTCGCTTCGTCCAATTCCCTCGGCGGCACCAGATTGGACGCGATCGTCACGCCGACGGCCTGATCCCCGAGCACCTCGTGGGCCACCGCCAAAAGCAATGTCGAATCCACGCCCCCTGAAAAGGCCACGGCCACCGATCCAATGGCTTTCAGCTCATCCTTGAGCTTGTCGTATTTCTGCTGTGTCGTCTCACTCAACGCCTGCATATTGTCCTCCCTTTCTCTTTGCCGTTCTCTTTTTAAACCACAGATTGTCAATTACATACTATATTGATTTGTAATTGATATTATACCACGATTTTCCCGCTGTGCTATACTAAAACCAACCAAATTCACCGACAAGGAGTGTCTCATGAACAAGATCCAATGGCGCGATACGGCGCCGCTGATTCCCTACCTCGACAACCCGGCTGTGCTAAACCGCATCCGCTGGGCGGAGGTCCTCGGCTCCACCAACGACGTGCTGAAGGCCGCCCCAGACCTGCCCCACGGCGCCATCGTCGCGGCCGACGCCCAAAGCGCCGGGCGGGGCCGGATGGGCCGGGCTTTTTTCTCCCCGAAGGACTCCGGCCTCTACCTCTCGGTCCGCTACCGGACTGCCGACAACCCCGCTCTGGCCGATTTCGTGACCATGGGGGCCTGCGCCGTCTCGCTCCAGGCTGTCGAAAAGGCCGCCGGCATTGTGCCGAAAATCAAATGGGTCAACGATTTGATGATCGGACCGAAAAAAATTGCCGGCATCCTCACCGAAAGCCGGGCTGATCCCGATCCCCAAAAGCGGTGGATCGTCGTCGGCATCGGGTTCAACCTTTTCGACCCAGAAGGCGGCTTTCCCGACGAGATCGCCGAGCGGGCTGGCAGCATCGCCGGCACCACCGCGCGGGCCTACGCCGAAAAGGGCGGCGATCCCGACGATCTGCGCACCCGTCTGCTCGCCGCGATGATCGACGGGCTGACCGCTCTCGGACAGGCCGAGGACCCGGCGCCCTACGCCGAGCGCTACCGCAGCCGCTCCAATTTGATCGGCCGGGCCGTCACCCTCACCGGCGCCGGCGCGCCCATTATCGGCACGGTGATCGGCTTCGACGATTTCGGCCACCTCAGGCTTCAAATGGCCGACGGCACCGTAAAGCTGATCCGCTCGGGCGAGCTGACCCTTCGCCCCCTCTAGGAACCTTTACGCCGTCACCGCTTCGCTGAGCCGTCTGACGGCTTCGGGAATCACCGATTCGGGAATCGACGAGTAATTGATCAGAAAGCGGTGGGCGCCGGCGTCCTCTAAAGGCGCCACCCGAATGCCCCGCTTGGCGGCGTCGCGCACGATGTCGGCGTCCCGCTTCTTCGTCTTCAGCGTCAGGACGAAGTGCAAACCGGCGTTTTCCTCGCTGATCGACGCGATTTTCGCCATCGGACTGTCGGCCACCTCGCGCATCAGCGCGTCCCGGCGCCGGCGGTAGGTCTGGCGCATCCGGTTGATGTGCTTTTCGTAATGCCCCTCGGCAATGAACCGGCTCAGTGCCGCCTGCTCGAAGGTCGAGACGGTGCAGGCGTAAAACCTCAGCTTCCTGTAAAAGGCCGCAGTCAGTGCCGGCGGCAGCACCATGTAGGACACGCGGATCGTCGAGGCCAGGCTCTTGGTAAAGGTGTTCATGTAAATGACCCGGCCGGTCATGTCGATGGCGGCCAGCGGCGGCAGCGGCCGCCCGGTCATCCGGAATTCGCTGTCGTAATCGTCCTCGATGATGATCCGATCCGACGAGCGGTTCGCCCAGCCGAGCATCTCGTAGCGTCTGGCGATGGGCATGGTGATCCCGGTCGGGAAATGGTGGCTCGGCGTGATGTGCACGACCGACGCGCCGGAGGCCTCGAGCAGGTCGGGCCGAAGCCCCTGGTGATCCAGCGCGATTTTCGCCGTCTTCAGCTCATGGGCCTGATACACCTGGAGGATTTTCCGGTACCCCGGCGATTCCACCGCGTAGATCCGGTCGAAGCCGAGGAGCTGAATCAGCAGGGTGTAGAGGTATTCGGTGCCGGCGCCGACGATGATCTGCTCCGGCGCGACGACCAGGCCGCGAAAATCCCGAAGGTGGTCGGCGATGGCCGTGCGCAGAGCCATGGTGCCGCCGGCCGGGGGGTTGGTCATCAGCGCTACCTGATCGTCACTGAGTACCTCTCGGGTCAGCTTCGCCCAAAGCGTAAACGGGAAGGAGGCCGGATCCGTTTGGTTGCTCTGAAAATCGGCAAACCAGTGCCGCTGGCTCAGCGCCGTGTGCAATGAGGCGAGTACCGGGTCAGGCTCGCGGCTGACCGGCGTGGCCTCCGGCATCTTCGGCAGGGTTTTAACTTCTGCGACGTAAAACCCGCGCCGGGGCATCGAGGTGATAAACCCCTCGGCCATGAGCTGGCCGTAGGCGTTTTCGATCGTGGAAACGGACACGCCGAGCTGTTTGGCAAAGGGCCGCTTGCCCGGCAGCGCCTCTCCCGGCGCGAGGGTGCCGGAGAGAATATCGCTTTTAATGTCTTGGTAAAGCTGAATGTACAGCGGGTCACCCCCGCTTTTGAAATGATAGGTGAGCATGGCATCTGACCTTTCTGATTATTCGCAAACTGACTCTTTTATTCGGTTCAATATGGATTATAATAAAAGCCATCGGGATTGACAAGCCATCCCAATTTTACGACATCAAACCAACTCAGGAGGCAAACCATGAAACGTGTCCTTTCGATTCAAGATATTTCCTGCTTCGGCAAATGCTCGACGACCATCGCCCTGCCCGTCATTTCAGCCATGGGCGTCGAAACGGCGATTCTGCCGACGGCCGTGCTCTCAACGCACACGATGTTCAAAAATTTCACGGTCAAAGATTTAAGCGACCAGATCGCGCCGATCACGAAACACTGGCTGGACGAAGGCATCACCTTCGACGGCATCTACACCGGCTACCTCGGCTCCTTCGAACAAATTGAAATGGTCGAAAAAATCTTCGACGATTTTGCCCCGGACGACAAGACGCTGAAATTCGTCGACCCGGTTATGGCCGACAACGGTGCCCTCTACCCGGCCTTCGACCTCGACTACGCGAAGCGCAACGCCGAATTCTGCGGCCACGCGGATATCATCGTCCCAAACATCACCGAAGCCTGCTTCATGACCGACACGCCTTACAAGGCCGACATGAACGAAGCTGAAGTCAAGGCGCTGCTCGAAAAGCTCGGCAAGCTCGGCGCGAGAATCGCGGTACTGACCGGCGTCTCCCTGTCCGACGGCATGACCGGCTTCATGGGCCTCGACACCCAAACCGGCGAATTCCTATCTCACCAGAACCCGCGGATCGACGCGGCCTACCACGGCACCGGCGACCTCTTCGCGAGCGCCTGCGTCGGCGGCATCATGAACGGCCTGTCCTGGGATCAGGCCATGGCCATCGCCTCTGGCTACACCGCCGAAACCATCGCCGTAACGCTGAAAGATCCGAAAAAGCCGTGGTACGGCGTCAATTTTGAAACGACCCTGCCGAGCCTGATCGCCAAGCTCACCGTCGCGAAGAACATTTAACCGCATCTTTTCATCCATCAAAAAAGGAGATCCCTTTGGACCTCCCTTTTTTTTGTGCTTTTACGCCTGTTTTTTCTTTTTCGGCGCCGCAATGAGGAAAATCACCATCGTGGCCGCCATATCCGGCAGGGTCGAGCCCACCGGCAGATCGACCCGCATCAGGAGCCGATAGAGAATGAAGCCGATCACCCAGACGATCAAGTTGCGCGCGTCCCAGTCGCGGTCCGCGCTGTCGGCTTTTTTCAGGATGAAATAATCGGCGATCTGCACCGCGATCATCGGCGCGAACACCGACCCGATCAGGTAGAGAAAATCGGTGATGTCGTCCATCGGGAATAGCATCGCCAAAACGATCCCGACCACCGTCGCGAGCATCGCCACGTTTTTTCCCGAGAGCTTCGGCCACAGGGATTCCGCTGAGATCCCGGCCGACCACGCGTCGAGGAACGTCGTCGTGACGGTCGAGAGAATCAGGATGATCAGCGCCGCGATGCCGAGGCCAGCCTTGACCATGATCGCCGCGATGTTGCCGCCGCCGGTCAGAATCGCTGCGCCCATGCCGATGATGTACATCCAGGTGGAGACCCCGCCGTAGACCAGCGTCGAGGCCATCGTCGCCGCGAAGGGCTTTTCCGCCTCCCGGGTATAGTCCGAGATCAGCGGCAGCCAAGACAGCGGCATCGCCACCGCCAGCTCAATCGCCGCCCCGAAGCTCAGGCCCGACGTCGGCGCCGCCGTCCAGACCGACCCCTTCGTGAAGATGACGTGGCACATGATAAGCGTCAGAATAAACAGCGCCGCCATCGCGATCTGGTTGACCGGGCCGAGGTTAGTGATGCCAATGGCGATCCACATCAGAATCAGCGCGCCAATGACCAGGCACCACACCCAGGCGTGTCCCGGGAAGATGCCGCCGATGGCCGCGGCCCCGTCGTAAATCATGATCGCCGTCCAGCCCACGAGCTGCAGCACGTTGAGAGCCGCGAAAATCATCCCGCCCTTGCCGCCGAAGGAGAGCTTGACGCTTTCCATGGCGCTCTTTCGGGTCCGCCCGCCGATGAGCCCCGAAAAGAAGAACATCGCACAGCCGATGACGTGGCCGATTAAAATTGCGGCCAGGCCCCTTGCAAAACCCAGGGGCGCGAAATACGTCCCGGTCAGGATTTCCGCAATGGAGACTCCGGCGCCGAACCAAATCAGACCGTTCTGAAAACTCGTCGTGTGTTTTGTTTCGCTCACGACCGCACCGCCTTGTACACGTCTTTGATATCGAAGGCGTGGTTCATCGGGCCGGATCCCTTGCCGAGATCGAGGCCGTCCGCCAGCGCGCCGGAAAGAAAAGCCTTCGCCCCTTCGACCGCGTCGTTCAGCGCGTAGCCCTTGGCCAGGTTCGCCGCGATCGCCGACGACAGGGTGCAGCCGGTGCCGTGGGTATTCGGGTTGTCGATGCGTTTGCCGGTGAACCACTGTCCGCCGTCCGGCTGCCAGAGGTAGTCGTTGGCGTCGTTGATCTGGTGGCCGCCCTTGACGAGGACCGCGCAGTCTAAATTTTCGCCGATGGCCTGTCCGGCCTTTGCCATATCCATTTCCGTCTCAATGTCAAACCCCGCGAGAATTTCCGCCTCGGGAATGTTCGGCGTGATGATCTCCGCCAGCGGCATCAGCACGCGTTTCAGCGTGTCCGCCGCGTCGTCGCGCAAAAGTTTTGCGCCGGACGTGGCGACCATCACCGGATCGAGGACGATGTGCTTCGCCTGATAATGGGCGAGCCGTTCGGCGATGACTTCGATCAGTTCGGCCGAGCTGACCATGCCGATTTTTACCGCGTCGGGGAAAATATCGGTAAAGACTGCGTCCAGTTCTTCCCCTAAAAACTTCGGGGTGACTTCCATAATGTCCGTGACGCCGGTGGTGTTCTGAGCCGTCAAAGCCGTGACCGCGCTCATGGCGAAAACGCCATTTACGGTCATGGTTTTCAGATCGGCCTGAATGCCGGCGCCTCCGCTGGTATCACTGCCAGCGATCGTCAATGCTGTTCTCATTGGTTGCTCCTTTTCACTTCGCATTTCCGTTTTCTAAGGCGATTCAAGGTGGTGCCCCCGATGAACCGCGCACAAAAAAAGCAGGCGGACCCGCCTGCAAAGCTCATCGTTCCCGGTGCTCCCTGCGTTGGCATGATCCAAATCAGGTTTAAGGGTCTAGGCCATTTGGTCTACTCTCAGCCTGCGTACAGACTCCCCTGCCTTTTTTACAACGCCCCTAGTATAGCGCACCACCTTGCATTTTGCAAGGGCCGTGGTACAATGAACGCAAACTCAAAAAGTACAATATCATTTAATAAAAGGAGCGCCATGATATGCAACTCATTCGAAAAGATCCGAACCGTCCGGTTCTCCTAGACCGAACTGAAACGATCGGCGGCCTGCCGCTGCGCACGCTGTCCTTCTCAATGCTCGAACAGACCGGCTGCGTCGATCACGTCTTCACGACGCGGGAGGGCGGCGTCAGCTCCGGCGACTGCGCGGCCATGAATTTCAACTACGACCGGGAGGACGATCCGATGGTCGTCGACGCCAATTACCAGCGCATCGCCGACGCCTTCGGCGGCGGCCGCAGCCTGCGCCACTTCGTCTGCGCCCACCAGGGCCACACCGGGAACGTCCGGGTCGTAGACGTTCGCGACGGCGGCGAGGGGACGCTGTTCCGCCGCTGGGGCAGGGACGTCGACGGCATGGTCACCAACACGCCGGGGCTGATTCTCGGCGTCTTCACCGCCGACTGCACGCCGGTTTACCTGGTCGACCCGGTGCATCGGGCGGTCGGCCTCGTGCATTCCGGCTGGCGGGGCACCGCTGCCGGCATCGCGGCGGGCGCCATCGACCTGATGCGCACCCATTTCGGCACCGATCCGGCGGACCTGGTCTGCGCGGTCGGGCCGTCCATCTGCCGGGACTGCTACGAAATTTCCGAGGACGTCGCCGCGGTGTTCAGAGACCGCTTCGGCGCCCAGGCCGATCAGATTCTCTGCAATCCCCACACCCATGACGGCGCCCTGCACTGTCAGCTCGATCTCTGGCAGGCCAACCGCCTCGTCCTCGAAAACGCCGGCGTCAAGCCCGAGCACATTCAGGTCACCGACGTCTGCACCCGATGCAACGCAAAGCTGCTCTTCTCCCACCGGGCCGCCGGCGAGCGCCGGGGCAACTGCGCCGCTTTCTTAAGTCTTAAGCCCTGAAATATCTGTACAAATTCCTTGATTTCGTAAAATTTTTATTGTATTATTGCCTTAGTAAAATAAATTATTAAGGCAATTTTTATTTTTAAAGAAAAGAGTGTAAAAACTATGATTAATCGCAAATTATTAAAACAAGACGCCAAAAACGTCTTTCATGCCCACTACTGGGCCCTCGTCGGCGGCTATTTGATTTTCGCCCTCATTTCCGGCTTCCTGGGCAGCGGCGTCTCCTACATTTTCTCCGGTGGGGGCACTTTCTCCCATCTCGATGAAATCTTCCAATTCAATTCCTTCATCGCGAAGCCGGCCATCGTGACCACCCTGCTCGGCATTTTCGTCGGTCTGCCCCTGGAAATCGGGCAATATCATTACGCCTTGGAAAACCGGAAAGGCCACGTGGATTTCGGTCAGGCCCTGTCCCACGGCTTTACTCACAATTACGGCAATATCATCCTCGTGCTCTTCCTGCGCAACTTGTTCATCTTCCTCTGGTCTCTGCTGCTCGTCGTTCCCGGCATTGTCAAGGCTTATCAGTACCGGCTGGTCGGCTACCTGGTTGCAGAAGATCCCAATTTGACGTACGAAGCCGCCCTCGAACGCTCAAAGACGCTGATGAACGGCCACAAAATGGACGCCTTTGTGCTCGATCTGTCCTTCATCGGATGGTTCCTTCTCTCTGCCATCACCTGCGGTCTCGTCGGCATTTTCTGGGTGATGCCCTACTACCAGCAGACCGACGCCGAATTTTACGCCGCAATTATCGCGCAGCAGCCTGACGACACCCAATCGTTCGACGCCACTACCGAACCCCTCGATGAACCCGCTTCGACAGACGACGCTGTGCAGTAAACGGTAAAATCCCATTGCACACATAAATATAACCCGTTTGGATCAATCCAAGCGGGTTGTTTTTTATTTCTTTTCACCGTTCATTTCATCCCGCAGCCAATCGAGTACTTCTCCGAAATCCCGATGCTGCATCGACGGAAAGGCCCGCATCAGCCGACGTCCGCCGAAAACCTTCGGCGCCATGATGCGTGCTCGCAGGCGCTGAGCCTTGGCTCTTAAGGCCTGGCTGCGCTGGCGCACCGCGGCTTGTGCCGCTGCCTTCTTGGCTTCAGCCCGTTCGCTCATTTCAGCCCGGGCCAGAGCCGCCTGCACCTGCCCCTCCTGAACGCGCTGGGTCGCTTCCATCGCGCCGCCGCCGATGTCCTCGGTCAGCTTGTCGCTGACGGTGCGCAGCGAGGTCCGGATTTCGTCCAGCTCGGCCAGCCGTCGGTTGAAGCCGTTGATGATCATGACCGTCACGATCAAATCAGCCAGGTACACGCTGTACAGCACCGCCAGCACAATCCAGCCGTAATCCGGCGGAATCAGGTCGGTGGCCGTGTGGCGCACCATCGGCTGGACGTACTGCACGACGAGCATGATCGCCAGCCCCCAAATGATCGAGTACTCCGGACAGATGTAGCCGCCGACGTTCAGCGGCTTACTGCTGTAGTCCCACCACCGGGTGTGAAACAGCCGATCCAGCGCCCAGCCGGCGACCAGCTCGACCAACGTCGCGAAGATCATGCCGACGAGGAAAATCATCCACGCCGGCAGACGCTCCGGCGCCGTCCGGCCGATTCCCCAGGCGACGGCAAAGACGGCCAGCACGCCGAAGCCGTATACCGGGCAGACCGGGCCGTTCAAAAAGCCCCGGTTGACGATCTTCCCCTGATGCGCCGCGTGAAACACCACCTCGACGGCCCAGCCGAGAAAGGAGTAAATGAGAAAATACCAGGCGATCTGGTAATAGGTCATCCCTGCAATCATGGCGATCCTCAGGCGTTGAACACGTAGCGGTCCATCCGATGAAAGGCTTCCGCGATCCGGTGGGTCGGCGAGGCCAGGTTGAGGCGGATCGACGTCGGCGCCTCGAACAGATGGCCGTCCTGCCAGCCGACGCCGACGTCCCAGCCCTTTTGGAGCAATGCCTTCTGGGTGATGCCGTGGCTGTTAAGCCAATCCGTGCAGTCCAGCAGCAGCATATACGTCCCTTCGGAACGGAAAGCCGTGACGCCGTCGAAATGGGCGTCCACGTAATTACAGGCGAAGTTCACGTTGTTGGACAGCACCGGCAGCAGCTGGTTGAGCCAGTCCGCGCCCTCATCGCTGTAGGCGCCGATCAGCGCGTGCTCGGAGAAAACGTTCATCGCGTTGTAAACCGTTTTTTGGCCGATCGCCCGGACCCGCTGCCGCACCGTCTTGTTGTAAATGACGCTGTAGGAACCGATCAGGCCGGCCAGGTTGAAGGTCTTGCTCGGCGCGTAAAAAGCCGCCGTGTGGGTCTTCGCCCAGGCACTCACCGACTGAACTGGCGTGTAGTGGTGGCCGTTGAGTAATAAATCCGACCAGATTTCGTCGGCGATCACGAAGACGTCGTTGGCCTCGCACACCGCCAGCGCCGCCTCGAGCTCTTCCCGGCTCCAGACCCGGCCGCAGGGGTTGAAGGGGTTGCAGAAAATCGCGACGTGAATGTCGTACTTCTTGATTTTCGCGTCCATATCTTCGGGATCCATCCGCCAGACGCCGGCTTCGTCCCGCTTCAACGGGCTGTGAACGATGTGGAAGCCATTGCTCCGGACACAGTTGGTAAAGCCCATGTAGGTCGGGCTGTGAAGCAGCACCGCGTCCCCCGGCGCCGCGAACACCTTCAGCGTCGAGACGATGCCGCCGAGGACGCCGTTTTCGTAGGTGATGACGTCCTTGGTCAAATCGTCGATGCCCTTGCGCTTGTGCCAACCGATAATGGCCTGATAGTAGGCGTCACTGGGCGCGAAATAGCCGAAGGCCGGGTGCTTTGCCCGCGCGATGATCGCGTCTTGAATGGAGCGGGCTGTCGGGAAGTTCATGTCCGCCACCCACATCGGGATGACGTCAAAACCCGGCTTTGGCGCGCTCGGGCTGAAGCCCTTCAGGGCCTTTGACCCCACCGCGTCCACCGCCATCGCGTCCTTCCCCCGCCGATCCAGCACGGTTTCAAAATCGTATTGCATAGTCGTCTCCCTTCTGATCTTTTTGATTATTTGATTGTTGTTCAGCTTTGTCTTTTTATCATATCACGGTTTCGCGGTCCGCGCCTTTAAAATCGTCACACCCGCAAATAAAAAACCGCCCGGCGAAAAATCAATTTCGCTAGACGGTTTGACGTTAAAAAGAATGAGGATGTTGTTTTATTTTTTGAAGCCGAAAGCGCCCTTTCCGAGGTACATCGCGCCAGCGCCGAGATCTTCTTCGATGCGCAGCAGCTGGTTGTACTTGGCGACCCGTTCCGTCCGGGACGGCGCACCGGTTTTGATCTGACCAGCGTTGACGGCGACCGCCAAGTCAGCGATGGTCGTGTCTTCCGTTTCGCCCGAGCGGTGGGAAATCACCGCGCGGTAGCCGGCGCGGTTCGCCATCTTAATCGCAGCCAGCGTTTCGGAAACGGTTCCGATCTGGTTGAGCTTGATGAGAATCGCGTTGCCGGCGCCCAGGTCAATGCCCTTGGCGAGACGTTCGGTATTGGTGACGAATAAATCGTCGCCGACCAGCTGCACCTTGTGGCCGAGGGCTTCAGTCATGCGTTGCCAGCCCGCCCAGTCTTCTTCGTCGAGACCATCTTCAATGGAGACGATCGGGTATTTGGCAAGCAAACTTTCCCAATGCGCGATCAATTCGTCAGTGGTGAAGTCTCTTCCCGATTTAGGCTGATGGTAAAAACCCTGGCCCTTGTCGCTCTTCCATTCTGAAGCGGCAGCATCCATCGCGAGAACAAAATCTTCGCCAGGAACGTAGCCCGCGTTTTCTACGGCCTGAAGAATATGCTGAATGGCGTCTTCATCGGAATCTAAATTCGGTGCGAAGCCCCCTTCGTCGCCGACGGCTGTCGTCTGACCTTCGCTTTTAAGTAATTGCTGCAGCGCGTGAAACACCTCGGTGCTCTGGCGCAGCCCTTCACCAAAGGTCGCCGCCCCCACCGGCATGATCATGAATTCCTGGGTGTCCACAGAATTGGAGGCGTG
>OCTW011489774.1_pt1 | contig 16473 bp, 14 predicted proteins | sample 1539671 | NCBI WGS metagenome assembly OCTW01 (sample SAMN02144230, study PRJEB22623) | gut metagenome | biome: sheep rumen | host: Ovis aries | place: New Zealand
AGTATTTATATAAATAATTAATAAGTAATTTATTATTCATGCATTTAGTATTAAAAAAAGTATCTATTATATTAATTAAAGTATTAGGGTCTATTATTTCATAGCTTTTATTTGATTTCTTTATAATATTTAAAGCTAGTTTATGAAAAGTATAAACTTCTATATCTATATTAGTTTCTTCTTTAATTTTATTTTTAAGGCTATTAACTGCTTCATTAGTAAAAGTTAAGCAACATATTTCGTTAGGCTTAAATAGACATTTTTCTAGCAAATATTTAACTTTTCCGACTAACATTAAAGATTTACCCGAACCAGCACCCGCGATTATTAATTCATACTTATCATTATTTATGATAGGTATAGTTTGTTCATCTGATAAGGTATAACCTTTAACTTTAATTAATTCCATGTGCTTATTAATAAGCTCTTTTACTTAATTAGTCAAGTAATAAGCTCTTTATAGTAATAGTTTTATATTATTTGTTATAATATTAGGTATATATAAAGGAAGTGTTTTAATGCAAAGAAGAACTTATGCTTTAATTGATGGAAATGTATTAGAAAATAATGTTAAAGAAATTATTTCTAGGTATCCTAATTATAAGTATTATTTTGGAGTAGTTAAGAATAATGCATATCATCATGGTATTAGAATAGTTAAAGATTTAATTAAAGGTGGAGTTAATTATCTTTGTGTATCTTCCTTAGAAGAAGCTTTACAAGTAAGAAAGTACGATAGTAGAATTCCAGTTTTAATATTAGAACCTATCTCATTAGATTTAATAGATGATGCAATTAATAATAAGTTTACTATTACAATAGACTCAATTGACTATGTTAATAAGTTATTAGAACATGATTTATTTAATACTTTAAAAATACATTTAGCAGTTGATTCTGGAATGCATAGAATTGGATATACTAAAGCTAAAGAATTATCTGATTCGTATAAACTATTAAGTGAAAATAAGAATATATTAGTAGAAGGGGTATATACTCACTTTGGTACTAATGGTATAACTGACCCTTACTATAATAATCAAATTAAAAGATTTTTAGATATAACAAGTGGTATAGATTTAAAGAGTATTCCTATTGTACATTTAAATAGAAGTATGACACTTGTTAAGCATCCTAAGTTAGAAATAGAAAACGGAGTAAGACTAGGTATTATCATGTATGGATTTAGTCAAAGTACTAAATTACAAGGTGGTATTAAAGGATTTATTAATAAATTCAAATTAGAAAGAAAGCAAAAGAAATATAACATTACAAATGTTATATTAGAAAATGATTTAAAACTTAATACTGCATTTAGTTTATATAGTGAAGTAATAAGTGTAAGAAAAGTTAATAAAGACGAATTAGTAGGTTATGGAATAAACAAATTAATGGAAGATGGTTATATTGCAACATTGCCAATTGGTTATGCAGATGGAGTAGATAAATCATTTAAGTATGTTTATTTAAATAACAAGAAATGTAAGATAGTGGGAGACTCTATGGATATGTTAATGGTGTTTAGTATAGATAAACCTAGCATAGGAGATAAAGTAGAGATATTTGGAGATAATATATCTATAAATGAAGTTAAGAATAATACTCATTTATCTAGTTATCATATATTTAATAATATAAGTAATAGAGTTTTAAGAATTCATAAAAATGGAGATAAAAAAGAAGAAATAAACTATTAGGAGGTATTTATATGGATAATATTAAATGTTTAATATTAGGAAGTGACGCTAATGCATATTACATGGCTAGATGCTATCATGAAGCATATAATAAAAAAGCACATTTAATTGGCACTAGAGAGCTTTCTTTTACTAAATATACAAATATATTAACTATTGAATATAAACCTTTATGGGATGAATTAGAGTTTGTTAAAGCGTTAAATCTATACGCTACTAATAATAAAGATTATAAGATATTAGTAATATCTACTAATGAGACTTATTCAGAGTTTTTAGCAAGCAATAAAGATAAATTAAAAGATAATTTAATATTTGCTAATCAAGATAGTAAGGTGTTACATACACTTACTAATAAAGAATTATTTTATAAGACTTATGAAGGTAAGGGTTTAGTATTTCCTTCTACTTATTATTTAGATGTTTTAAAAGACAATAAGATACCAAATATGAAATATCCTATAGTAATTAAACCTGCTAATGTAGTTATTTATAATCATTTAAGTTTTGAAGGTAAGAATAAAATATATAAAGTAAATGATAAAAAAGAATGTGAAAGAATTATTTCTATTATTAAGAAATCTGGATATGATGATAGATTAATATTACAAGAATTCATTCCTGGAGATGATTCTTATTTATATGATGCAGTTTGTTATGTAGGTAAAGATAAAAAAGTTAAGTTATTATCATTTGCTGAGATTGGTATACAAGAGAGAACTCGTAGTATGGTAGGTAATGCTGCATGTTTAATTAATGGCTTAAATTTATATAATGGGCCAGTTAAAGAAATGAGAGAGTCTATTATTAAATTCATGGAAGAATTAGGAATGAATGGATTCTATGAATTTGATATGAAGTATGACTATAGAGATAATACTTTTAAGGTATTGGAAATAAATGCTAGACAAGGAAGATGTTCATATTACTTAACTCCAATGGGAGCTAATTTAGTAGAAGTTTTAATGGATGATTTAGTATTAAATAAAAAGTTAGAATATAGAGAATTAAATCAAAAAGTATTACTATCATTTGTACCTAAGAATATTATTAAGAAATATGTAGTAAATAAAGAGTTTATAAGGGAAGCTTTAGGTATGTGGGGGAGTAGAGTATCTCCAATGATCTATAAGAAAGATACAAGTATTAAAAGATTTTTAATGTTAAGAAAAAGACTATGGCATTATAATAAGGAATATAAAAACAGCTATTGGGAGGAATAATATGTGTGGAATTGTAGGATTTGTCGATAAGAAGAAAAAAGATGATAAGTTAGCTATATTAAAGAAGATGGCTGATAGAATAATTTATCGTGGACCAGATGGAGATGGATACTTTGCAGATGGTAATGTTGGTTTAGGACATAGAAGATTATCAATCTTAGATCTTTCTTTAGGTGCTCAACCAATGTATTCAGATGATGGTAATTTTGTAATTATATTTAATGGTGAGATTTACAACTATCAAGAAATTAGAAATGATTTAGAGAGTGAAGGATATACATTTAAAACTAAATGTGATACAGAAGTATTACTTAATGGTTATATTCATTATAAAGATGCTATATTTAAAAAACTAAGAGGAATGTTTACATTTGTAATTTATGATAAAAAGAATAATGATTTAGTAGGAGCAAGAGACTACTTTGGCATTAAACCTTTCTATTATTATTTAACTGATGATGAATTTATGTTTGGCTCTGAAATTAAATCTTTCTTAGAACATCCAAACTTTAAAAAAGAAGTTAATACTGATGGATTAAAAATGTTTTTAATATTCCAATACGGAGTTAAAAAAGAGACTTTCTTTAAGAATGTTTATAAACTAGAACCTGGAGAATACTTCCATTATAAAGATGGTAAGTTAGATATTAGAAGATACTTTGAAATATCATTTGATAAAAAGAATAATAAAAAGAGTTATGAAGAAATTAAATCAGAATTACGTACCACTTTAGAGAAAAGTGTTAAGTATCATCAAATGACAAGTGATGTAGAAGTAGGAGCTTATCTTTCTGGTGGAGTAGATTCTTCTTATGTTGTAAGCAAGAGCTTACCTGATAAAACATTTACAGTAGGTTTTTCTTATGAAGGTTTTGATGAAACTAGTTATGCAAAAGAATTATCTGATATGTTAAATATTAAAAACTATAGAAAAAAGATAAGTGCAGATGATTTTTTTAATGCACTTCCAACTATTCAATATCATACAGATGAACCAGATGCTAACCTTTCAACTGTACCACTTTATTTCTTATCTGATTTAGCTAGTGAACATGTAAAAGTAGTATTATCAGGTGAGGGTAGTGATGAGATGTTTGGTGGTTATAATGAATATAATGATCCAACTCTTTTAAAGATGTATTTAAAATTACCTTTAGGATTAAGAAAATTTAACCGTAATATTTGTAAGAAGCTACCACATTTTCCAGGTAGAAATACAATTATTAAGTATGGTAGAACATTTATGGAAAGCTATATTGGTCATGGATCATTTATGGAAGAAGATGAAGCAAATAGAGTACTTGCTCCAAACTTGAGAAATGATGAAACTATAACTGATATATTAAAACCATATTATGATAAAGTTAAAAATGAAGATGATTTAACTAAGAAAATGTTTATAGATTATCATTTTTGGTTACCTCAAGATATATTACTTAAAGCAGATAAAATGAGTATGGCTCATAGCTTAGAACTTAGAACACCTTTAATGGATATAGATGTATTTAATTATGCTAGAACTATACCTAATAAATATTTAGTTAAAAATAAAGAAACTAAATATATATTTAGAGATATAGCAAAGGAAGAATTACCATTGGAATGGTCTAAGAGAAGAAAACTAGGTTTTCCTGTACCATTTTCTAAATGGCTTAGAATTGATAAATACTATAAGATAGTTAAATCTTATTTTGAAAAAGAATATGTATCTTTATTCTTTGATAAAGCTTATATTTTAAAACTATTAACAGATCATCATGATAACAATATTAATCATGGTAGAGAAATATATAATATTTTCTGTTTTCTAGTTTGGTATGATAGATTTTTTATACAAGAAAAATAAACTAACTAGTTATAATATAGGGCAAATGAATATTTGTCCTTTTTTATATATTTTATTAATTAAAATAAATAGAAAAAAAAGTAAATTTTTCATTGACATTCAATACTGATTTTGTTAGTATTTTAAGTGTCAACGAAAGTTGGGCGATTAGCTCAGTTGGTTAGAGCATCTGCCTTACAAGCAGAGGGTCTGCGGTTCGAGTCCGTAATCGCCCACCATTTTTTTGCCGAAGTGGCGTAATTGGTAGCGCAACTGACTTGTAATCAGTGGGTTGGGGGTTCGAGTCCCTTCTTCGGCACCATTTAATTTTGGAGAGATAGCGAAGTGGTTAAACGCGGCAGACTGTAAATCTGTTCCTTCGGGTTCCATGGTTCGAATCCATGCCTCTCCACCACTTTTTTTATTTTGACATCTTGCCTCGTAGCCAAGTGGTAAGGCATCAGACTTTGACTCTGACATTCCGCTGGTCCGAGTCCAGCCGAGGCAGCCATTTTTCTGGTTCGTTAGCTCAGTTGGTAGAGCATCTGACTTTTAATCAGAGGGTCCGGGATTCGAGCTCCCGACGAGCCACCATTTTAGATATTAACTTCTCTTTATAGAGAAGTTTTTTCGTGCTTTAAAAATTGTAATATGTTACAATTTAATCAAGGTGGTATGTATATGGATAATATGATTGATACAAGTTTATTAGAACTTGAAGAGAATAAAAAGAATGTATTGGTTGTTGATGATAGTAATTTAATGACTAACTTTATTGGTAAGGTATTATCTAATGAGTATAATGTAGTTAAGATGCATAATGGTATTGAAGCACTTGCAATACTTTCTACTAACGCTATAAAAATAAATGCTTTAATTTTGGATCTTAATATGCCTGGTATTAATGGTATGGAAGTATTAGAAAAAATGAATGAACAAGGATTACTTAATAAAGTACCAGTATTAGTATTAAGTGGAGAAGAAGATCCTGATGCAGTTACTAAAGTACTTTCTTATCCTAATGTACAATTAATTACTAAGGGAGTTAATGGTGGTGCTAAAGACATTAAAAATGCTTTAGAAGTATTAATGCAAAACTTTAACTAAACTAAAAACAAATCATAATTGATTTGTTTTTTTATATTTTAGTGTAACTCTACTATTATCATTTGAAAAAATATGATAAAATTAATTAGAATGAGAAAGTAGGATGATTAGATGAGTAGGGAAATATTAATCGCCATAGGCGTAGCCTATTATTTTATAACTATAATTATCTTAAATGTAGTTTTAAAAACTATGGATACTAAAGAGAAAAATCGTTATAGAAAAAAACTAGATACTTTAGAACGTGACAAGAATCTAATCATGAGTGCTTCTTTAATTGCTGAGTTAAATAAAGTAGAACCATTAATAAAGAATGAAAATATGAAAGAAGTATTAAATGGTTTTCAAGATAGATTTAATAAACTAAAAGAAGAAGATATTTCTAAAGTAACTGATAGTTTAATTGAAGCTGAAGAATTATTTTCTAAAGGTGATTTAAAATCCCTAAGAAAAGTAATTCCTTCAATAGAACTAGATATTTACTATGGAAAAGTAAAATCTAATAACCTACTATTAGATATAAAAGAAATAACTTTATCTGAAGAAAAGAATAGAGCTGTTATAACAAGATTAAAATCTAATTATCGTGATATCTTAACTAAATATAAAACTCATACAAGTGAATATACTCTTATTTCTGATCCACTTGAATTACAATTTGAAAATGTTGATAAACTATTTAAAACATTTGAAATAGCTATGGAAGCTGGAAGTTATCAAGAAGTGCCTAAGATTGTTAAAGGTTTAGATGATTTAATTGGTAATTTATCTTTAGTTTCTGATGAAGCTCCTTTAATTATTTCAATTGGTAAAAATGTATTACCTAAGAAAATAGAAGATGTATTAAAAGTATCTAAAAAGATGGAAAGAGATGGTTATAACTTAGATTATTTAAAAATAGGTTATAACATTGATGAAACATCTAAAAAGATAACTGATATATTCCAAAGATTAAATGTATTAAATATAGAAGATTCTTTATTAGAACTTAGAACTATTACAGATTATTTTGATTCAATAATGGATGCTTTAGAAAAAGAAGTTAAGTCAAGAAAGAACTTCTCGTCTAATGTTCAATCTATATTGCTTAAAATTAGTAAATTAACTAAGATTAATGATACTTTATTAAAGAAATTAAAGGATATTAAATATGCTTATGACTTAGATGATAGTGAAGTAGAAGTAGTTAATGAAATAAAAGAAGAATTAGCATCATATCGTGGAGAATATGATGACATGATTGAAGAATCTAGAGCTAAATCGGCATCATACACTCATTTAGAAAAAGAAATGGAACTTTTAAGAGTAAAAGTATCTAGAACTGAAGAAAAGTTAAACTTAGCACTACAAACACTAGGAAGCTTAAAAGAAGATGAAAAGAGAGCTCGTGAACAACTAGAAGAAATGAAAGAAATTCTTAATAATACTAAGTTAGAAGTAAGAAGTTATAAATTACCATTTATTCCTAACATATATTATGTAGAATTATCTGAAGCATTTGAAGGTATTGCTAATATTATAAGTGAATTAGAAAAGACTCCAATGTCTATAAAAATATTAAATACTAGAGTAGATACAGCTAGAGATTTAGTACTTAAGGTTAATCAATATGCAAGAGAGATGGTTAAATCAGCTAAGATGGCTGAAGCTACTATTATTTATGGCAACAGATATAGACCTATAAATCAAGAGTTGGCATCTGGATTATTAAAAGCAGAAAGAGAATTTAACAAAGGAGATTACAAGAAGAGTTTAGAGAGTGCTATACAAGCTGTTTCTATTCTTGAACCTAATGTCTATGATAAATTACTAGAGGATTATAAATAATGGAAAAATTAAAAGTGATGATTGATCTTGATGAGACGATTGTTTCACCAGGATATCTTGAAGTAGTAAATAAATATTTAAATACTAATTATAAATATGAAGATATTGATACATATTTTGTTGAAGATGTATTAGATCCTAAAACTAAAGATAGATTCTTAGATTGGTTTTATGAAAACATAAATGTTTATGATTATGCTACAGTTATGCCAGATGCTATAGAAGTTATAAAGAAGTTAAATGATAAATTTGATGTATATATAGTATCTGCATTTGTAGATAAACGTAGACCCATGAAAAGTAAAATCATGGCATCATATAAATATGGCTGGATAAGAAAAAACTTACCATTTATTAATCCTAAACATATAGTATTAACAAGTGCTAAAGATATAATAATGTGTGATATTAAAATAGATGATAAGTTTGGAAATTTAAAAGGTTATGGTAAGATTAAACTACTACTAGATCACATGCATAATAGAAAGTATTCATTTGAAGAACTAGATAGTAATGGAATAACAAGAGTTTTAGATTGGAAACAAATAGAAAGTATTCTTTTAGGAGATGATATCAATATATGATTTATTTAGATTATAGTGCTACAACACCTGTATCATACGATGTATTAGAAAGCTATATTAGAGCTACAAGAGATTTTCCTGGTAATGCTAATAGTATTCATGGACTTGGAACTAAATCTAAAGCTTTAATGAATGCATCAATTAAGCAAATAGCTGAAACATTTGGAGTAATGGAAGATGAACTTACATTTACTTCATCTGCTACAGAAGCTAATAACTTTGCTTTAATAGGTGTTGCGTTTGCAAATGAAAGAAAAGGTAAACATATAATTGTAAGTCAATTGGAACATCCTGGAATATATGCTATTTGTAATTATTTAGAAACTCAAGGTTTTATAGTAGATTATGTAAAGAACACTAGTGATGGTTTAGTAGATTTTGATGATTTAAAAAGATTAATAAAAGAAGACACTATTTTAGTTTCAATAGCGTCAGTTAACTCAGAAACTGGAGTTAGACAACCTTTAAAAATGATTAGACAAGTAATTAGAAAAGGTAATCCAAATACAATATTCCATTCAGATATGACTCAAGCACTTGGTAAAGTACCAGTTAATTTACATGATGTAGATTTAGCAACATTTTCTGCACATAAAATATATGGACCTAAAGGTATAGGACTTTTATATGCATCTAATAGAGTTAGTATTAAACCTTTATTATATGGATCAGGTAAATCTAATATGTTAAATCCTGGAACACCTCCATTACCTTTAATAGTTAGTTTTGCTAAAGCTATTAGATTATGTGTAAATGATTTAGATAAAAGAGAAAGCTTTATTAAGAGATTAAATGATAGATTAATTGAAAATCTATCTACATATGAGAATGTAATGATAAATCATTCTAAGATGTGTATTCCACATATTTTAAATATCTCTTTAAAAGGTATTAAAGCTGAAACATTCTTACATGCTTTAGAAGAATATGACATTTATATTTCTACTAATACTGCGTGTTCTTCAGGAAACTTCTCAACTTCAATCATGGCTTTATATAATGATAGGGAAAGAGCAAGTTCTACTTTAAGAATAAGTTTAAGTTATTTAACTACAACTGATGAAATAACTAGATTTTTAGATGCTTTTGCTGAAGTTTATAAAAGACTTAGTTTAAATTAGAAAACCTGTAATATATGTTACAGGTTTTCTTTTCTTTTTTACTCTAATTTAGTATACTTATAATAGGTATAAGAATAGGAAGGGATTACTATGGCTATTAGTAAACAAGAATTAAATGTATTAGATGGATATTTTAGAGCTGCAAATTATTTAAGTGTAGCTATGTTATATTTACAGGATAATCCTTTATTAAAGAGAAAACTAGAATTAAAAGATATTAAGAATAGATTAGTAGGACACTTTGGCAGTGCACCAGCTCAAAACTTTATATATGCTCATTTAGATAGAGAAATAGTAAAGACTGATAAGGATGTAATGCTTGTGATTGGTCCAGGTCATGCTGGAGAAAGTATGGTTTGTAATTCTTTTTTAGAAGGTACTTATAGGGATAGATACAAACAATATACAAATGATAGTGAAGGACTAAGAAAGTTTGTTAAGGACTTCTCATTTCCTGGTGGTACAGGTTCACATGTTAGTCCAATAGTACCTGGCTCTATTCATGAAGGAGGAGAATTAGGTTACTCACTTGTTCATGCATATGGAGCAGTGTTAGATAATCCAGATTTAATATGCGCTTGTATAGTAGGCGATGGTGAAGCTGAAACTGGACCTTTATCAACTAGTTGGCATTTAAATAAGTTTATTAATGCTAAGAATGATGGTGCTGTACTTCCTATACTTAATTTAAATGGTTATAAAATAGCTAATCCTACAATTTTATCTAGAATTTCTAGAAAAGAATTATTAGATTTATTTAAAGGTTATGGATATTATCCAATAGTAGTTGAAGGTGAAACTAATGAAGCCTTACATGAAGCTATGGCTAAAGCTTTAGATGAATCTTTTGAAAGAATAAAATTTTTCCAAGATAATGCAAGAAATAACAATGTACTTGAAAGACCTATTTGGCCAATGATAATACTTGTTACTCCAAAGGGTTGGACAGGACCTAAAGAAATAGACGGTAAACAAATTGAAGGAAGCTTTAGATCTCATCAAATACCATTTGAAGTAAATGAGGACAATAAAGAAAACTTAAAATTATTAGAAGATTGGTTACTAAGCTATAAACCAGAAGAGTTATTTGATGATGCTGGTAACTTACATCAAAAATATACTAAGTTTATTCCAAGAAAAGAAAAACAAATGAGTGCTACACCTTATGCAAATGGTGGAGAACTTTTAAAAGAATTAAAGCTACCTAGTTTAGATAATTATGGAATAGAAGTGAATTACCCAGGAGAAAAAGACTCAGAAGATATGCGTAATCTTGGTAAATACTTAGCTGATGTAGTTAAAAAGAATAAAGATAACTTTAGAATATTTGGACCAGATGAAGCTTTATCTAATAGATTAAATGAAGTATTTAATTATACTAATAGAGTTTGGGATGCAAAAACATACTCTAGTGATGAATACTTAGCACAAGACGGTAGAGTAATGGATGGATATTTATCTGAACATGTATGTGAAGGATTACTTGAAGGTTACTTACTTACTGGTAGACATGGTTTATTCCATTCATATGAAGCATTTATTAGAGTAGTAGACTCAATGATTAGTCAACATGCAAAATGGATTAAGATGGCTAATGAAATTAAGTGGAGAAAACCAATAGCTTCTTTAAATCTAATATCTACAAGTTATGTATGGCAACAAGATCACAATGGTTATACTCATCAAGATCCAGGCATTATAGATCACATATTAACTAAGAAAAGCTCTATTGGAAGAGTATATCTACCATGTGACACTAATACTTTAATTGCTACAGTTAAACACTGTCTTGGTACTAAAAACTATGTTAATTTAATTGTTGCATCAAAACACTTAAGACCACAATGGTTAACTATGGATGAAGCAATTAGACACACTGAAAAAGGTTTAGGTATATTTGGATTTGCTTCAAATGATTTAGATAACAAACCAGATATTGTAATGGCTGCTGCTGGGGTTGAACCAACTTTAGAAATAATTGCTGCAACATCTTTACTTAGAAAATATATTCCTAACTTAAAGGTTAGAGTAGTTAATGTTTGTGACTTAACAAGACTAATGCCATCTTCAGTACATCCACATGGTATTTCTGATAGAGAATATGATTATATATTTACTAAGGATAAACCAATAGTGTTTGCATTCCATGGATATCCTCAAGTAATACATGAATTAACTTATAAGAGAACAAATAAGAACTTACATGTAAGAGGTTATAGAGAAGAAGGAAATATTACTACTCCATTTGATATGAGAGTATTAAATAGAATGGATAGATTTAGTTTAGCATTAAAAGCTATAGAATATTTACCAAATTTTGATACTGCTAAGTTAGAGAATTACTGCAAGGAAGAACTTAAAAAACATAAAGAATATATACGAGAAACAGGAAAAGACTTAGATGAAGTATTAAACTTTAAATGGGATTTATAATAGATAGACTTATGTCTATCTATTTTTTTACTTTAAATTTTAGCAATTAGTTGCAAAAATAATATAATTAGTGCAATTATTCATTAACAAAAGTGAGAATGTAAATGGAATACTTAGATTTTAATAACCATGACTTTAAAAAGAACTTAGAAACTTTTTCTGAATTATTAGATGAAATAAATACAAAAGTAAATTATTCTTTAATTAAAAGATAAAATAATGTAGAATATGATTTAGAAAGGAACTTTTATATGATTAAGGAATTTAAAGAATTTATAATGAGAGGAAATGTTATTGACCTTGCTGTTGGTGTTATTGTCGGTGCAGCGTTTCAAAAGATTGTTTCATCATTAGTAGATAATATTTTAATGCCTATAGTAGGTATGTTAATTGGTGGTTATGATTTTACTTCATTATCCCTTACTATTGGTAGTGCTAATGTTAAATATGGCTTATTTATTCAAAATGTTATAGATTTTTTAATTGTAGCATTTACTTTATTCTTAGTTGTTAAGTTTATGAATAAAGCAAAAGATGTAGCTGATAAAAAACTTAAGAAAGAAAAAGAAAAAGAAGAAGCAAAAGAAGAAGCTAAACCATCTAAAGAAGATGAAATGATTAAATTACTTAAAGATATTTCTTCTGATATAAAGAAACTAAATAAGAAAAACTAGTTTATTAAACTAGTTTTTGTCATGTAAAGGAGAAGCTTATGAAAAAATTATTAATTATTAAATATGCTGAGTTAAATACTAAAAAAGGTAATATAGATATGTTTATTAAAACTCTATATAAGAATCTTAAATTAAGATTAGAAGGCATAGATTGTGAAATTAAATATGATCAAGGTAGAATGTTTGTAACTGTAGATGAAACATATTATCACAAATGTATAGATATTATTTCTAATACTTTTGGCATTCATGAAGTAGAAATTGGATATGAACTAGATAGTAACGATTTAGAAGTAATGAAAGATTCTATTATTAAAGTAACTAAAGATATGCAATTTAATACTTTTAAAGTAGAAACTAGAAGAGGCTTTAAGAAGTATCCTTTAACTAGTTTAGAAGTTAGTAGAATACTTGGTGGAGTTGTTCTTAAGAATAAAGAAAATGTAAAAGTTGATGTACATAATCCTGAAGTAATAATTCACGTTGAAATAAGAGATAATAAATCATATATATATGCTTTATCATATCCTTGTGTTGGTGGATATCCTTTTGGAGTAGCTGGTAAAGGATTATTAATGCTTTCAGGTGGAATAGATTCTCCTGTTGCAGGTTACCTTGCAATGAAACGTGGTGTAAAGCTAGAATGTATTTATTTTGATTCACCTCCTCATACAAGTGATGAAGCAAGAAATAAAGTAATTAACTTAGCTAGTATCTTAGCAAGTTATGCTGGAATGCCAATTAAAGTACATGTTATTCCTTTTACTAAGATACAAGAAGAAATATATAAGAATATTCCAAACGAATATTTAATAACTATAATGAGACGTATGATGTATAGAATAAGTGCTAAGATAGCTCATAGAAATAGATGTAAGGTATTAGTTAACGGTGAATCTATAGGACAAGTAGCAAGTCAAACACTTGATTCAATGTCAGTAATTAATGAAACTATAAAGATGCCTGTTATTAGACCAGTAGCATGTTTTGATAAGTTAGATATAATTGATATTGCTAAGAAAATTAAGACTTATGAAACAAGTATTTTACCTTATCAAGACTGTTGTACTATCTTTGTTCCTGAGCATCCTGTAATTAATCCAGATCTTGAAACATGTTATCGTTATGAAAAACTTATACCTAATTACGAAGAATTAATACTTGAAGCTATTAAGAATCATAAAGTTGTTTATACAGATAAATATAACCAAGAAAAGAATAGTGAATTTGAGGATTTATTATAATGGAATTAGAAATATTAAAAAGAGATTATGAAGGTAGAGGTATAGCTAAACTTGATGGTAAAACAATCTTTGTTTCTAATGCTTTACCAGGGGAGATAGTAGATGCTTCTATAATTCATGATGAAAAGACTTATAGTATAGCTAGAACTAATTCTATTCTAAAAGAAAGTGATAAAAGAGTAGTACCATTTTGCCCTTATGATTGTGATGGCTGTAGTTATAAGAATACTAGTTATAAAGATTCAATAGAGGCTAAAAAAGAAGCAATTAAAGAACTTTTAGATAGAAAAGGTATATATTATAAAGATATAGCAATTGAAGAGAATAGGCCTGTTTTAATGTATAGAAATAAGATTACATTAAAAGTAGAAAACTATAAACTAGGTTATTATAGAGAAGAGTCTCATGAATTTGTACCTATTAGAAAATGTATGGTAGCTAAAAGTGAAGCTAATATTATAATTAGTAACTTTGATTTATTTAAATTTAAGAATGGAGAGTTAACTATAAGAGTTAATTCTAAATCTGAAGTATTGTTAATAATAGATACTAAAGATAATGTTAGATTTAAGGAAGAATTAACATTCTTAGTTAATTTAAAAGGTATTATTTTAAATGGTGAAGTAGTATATGGTACAGATTATTTTATAGAAAAAAGAGATGATATTAAGTATAAGATTAGATATGATTCTTTCTTTCAAGTGAATGATTATATACCAGAAGTAATATCTAAGGATATTAGTAGTTTATTTAATAAGAATGATAAAGTTTTAGATTTATATTCTGGAGTAGGTTATTTTAGTTTAAAAATAGCTAAGTTAGTTAATGGTGTAGTAGGTGTAGAAGTTAATAGAGAAGCTTCTTTATTAGGCACTATTAATGCTAAAGATAATAATATAAGTAATGTATTATTTAACTCTGGAAGAGTAGAAGATTTACTTAAAAAATTAGATAAAAGTTATAATAAAGTAATTGTGGATCCTCCAAGAGCAGGACTTGCTAGTAACGTAGTAAGATATTTAAACGATAATAAATTTGACATAGTAGTTTATGTTTCTTGCAATTCATTAACTTTAGTAAGAGATTTAACTAATTTAGATAATTATAATATTATGAGTATTAAATTGTATGATATGTTTAGTTATTCTAAGCATGTTGAAACAGTGTGTGTTTTAGAAAGAAAGTAAATTATGAAAGATGTTAAATTTAAAGACGAGGATACAAAAATAGAGTTCTTATTGAGAACTTCTGCAATTATTTATGATAAAACTAAGACTAAAGTTTTACTATTTCATCCTTTAGAAAGAAAAGTTTATATGTTACCTGGTGGAAAAGTTGGACAATTTGAAGAATCGAAGGATGCAATAAAAAGAGAAATATTTGAGGAGTTAGGTTGGAATCTAGAATTTGAGTTTGCTGGAATTAGTGAAGAGTTTTTAGATTTTGAAGATAAAACTCATTTTATTAATATAGTTTATAAAGCTACTTATAATGAAGAAATAAAAGAAAACTCATTCTATGGTAAAGAAGGAGAGTTGGCAACATTTAATTGGATAGAATTAAATGATTTAAATTCAATACCTATTCATCCAAAAGAAATTAAGGATATTGCTTTAAATAAAGTAAATCACGTAGTAAATGTTGTTAAATAATTATTAGAAAGAAAATTAATTATGAGTAAATATGAATCTTTATGGAAATATATAAAAGATAATAATAAGGAAGAATATAAATTATCTTTTGAAGAAGTTGCTAAGATTACTGGATTTCCTTTTGATCATGCGTTTTTATCATTCAAAAAAGAATTACCAGATTATGGTTATGAGTTTAAAAAACTATCTTTAAAGGAAAAATGGGTTTGGATTGTAAAAATAAAATAATTATAAAAATCTCGATTTGTTCGATTGTTTTCTAATAATTAATATGCTATATATTAGGTGTATTAATTATCTTGCCAAGTGTTAATATGACAATTTGAACGCTAAGGTTTCGATTCTTTAAGGCAAGGAAGAATCGTTGCATGCTGTGGGAGTATACTTCCTTTCAATAAATTGAAGGGAGGTATACTCCTTTTTTTATTATGAAAGGAGGTGGATAGATGTAGTATTTATAATAAAATATTATTATTTAAGGTCGCAATTTGCGACCTCAAGATAAACTAACAAGATAGGAGGTATGTTATGAATGAAATAGAAGAAAGAAATGTAATTAATATTCAAAGTATGATTTATGAAATAGATGGAAAGGAGGTTATGTTAGATTCTGATTTGGCAAAACTATATAATGTAGAAACAAAGAGAATTAATGAAGCTGTCAAGAATAATCCAGAAAAGTTTCCAAGTAGATATTATTTTAGAATTACAGATATGGATTATGATATTTTGAAGTCGAAATTTTCGACTTCAAAAGGTGGCTCTAGAAAAGGACATACGGCTTTTACTGAACAAGGTATTTATATGTTAGCAACTGTGCTTAAATCTAGTGTAGCTATCCAAGTTAGTATTAGAATAATGGATACTTTTGTAAGAATGAGACATTATATTAATTTTAATAAGAATGTTTTACCTAGAAGATTTTTATTATTAGAAGATAAAGTAGATAGTAATACTAAAAGAATAGATGAATTATTTGATAGATTTAATCCTAAAGATATTATTAAAAATACTATTATGTTTGAAGGTGAAATATATGATGCTTATTCATTACTATTAAAGATATTTAGTAAGGCTAAGAAAGAA
>OCTW011614277.1_pt1 | contig 16462 bp, 16 predicted proteins | sample 1539671 | NCBI WGS metagenome assembly OCTW01 (sample SAMN02144230, study PRJEB22623) | gut metagenome | biome: sheep rumen | host: Ovis aries | place: New Zealand
ACTGCATATAAAGCTGTTATGAAGCCAAAAGAAGGTACAATCCTTACAGTTGCAAGAGGTGCAGCTGATAAAGCGCTTGAAATGGTAGAAGTAACTGATGATCTTGTATATTTTGTTGATGAAGTAATTAAAGAAGCTGAACTTGTATTATCTAAGACACCTGATATGCTTCCAGTTCTTAAACAGGCTGGAGTTGTTGATTCAGGCGGACAAGGTCTTGTATGTGTACTTCAAGGCGGATATGATTATCTTCTAGGCAAGGACGTCAAACTTACAATTGGTGAGGATGACTCTGACAAGAAGCCAAAAACTCCAGCAGAAGTTCAATATACATATCATACTGATTTTGTTATTAATTTGAATAAGAAATTCAGTAATAAGAACGAACAGGAACTCAAGTCATTCTTAGAATCTAAAGGAGGCCATGTAAGGGTCAACTGGAATGGAGATGAAATCTCAGTAAGCATAAGAACTGACGAGCTTGGTGAAGTAATTAATAGAGCATTAGAGCTTGGTGTTCTTACTAAGATTGATATTAAGAATATTCAGACAGAATACGAGAAGACAATTAAGAGTGCATCTAGCAAGAAGGCGGCTTCTGAGATAGCCGGAGTTACTGATTCTGGCAGCAAAGAAGAAAAACCAGAAAATAAAGAGCCAGAAAAAGAGATGGGATTTGTATCAGTTTCAATTGGTGATGGTATGAATTCAATATTTACTGAGCTTGGTTGCGATTATATTATAGAAGGAGGTCAGACAATGAATCCTTCAACTGATGACGTTCTATCGGCAGTTGAGAAAGTAAATGCTAAGAATGTATTTGTTCTTCCTAATAATAAGAACATTATCTTAGCTGCTAATCAGGCTGCAACTTTATGTGAAGATAAGAATGTAATTGTTCTTCCAACTAAGACTATTCCACAGGGAATTACAGCTATTATTAACTTTATTCCAGATCAGTCTGTTGATGAAAATCTTAGTCGTATGGAAGAAGAGATTAAGAATGTTAAGACAGGTCAAGTAACATATGCTGTTAGAGATACTGTAATTGATGACAAAGAGATTTCTCAAGGCGATTACATGGGAATCGGAGACTCAGGCATTCTCGCTGTTGATAAAGACATGAACAAGGTATTTATTGATATGCTTAAAGAAATGGTTGATGATTCTACAGCTATTATCACAATATACTATGGTGATGAAGTTAAAGAAAAAGATGCTATTAAGCTTGGAAAGCAAGTTGAAGAAGATTTTGATTCACTTGAAGTTGAAGTTCAACCTGGCGGACAACCGGTATATTATTATGTAGCATCTGTTGAATAATATATCTCTTATACATATTAATTAAGGAATTACTAATGAATGTTAATGAACCTATTACAGTAGTAAAAGGTATAGGCGAGAGTAAGGCCAATAGTTTTAAAAGAATGAAAGTATACACCGTTGGTGATATACTTTTTTCTTTTCCCAGGACTTATTATCTGTACAAAGAACCTGTTAAAGAAGAAGAGTTGTCTAAGCATATCGGAGAGAAAATTGCAATAACTCTTGAACTTCGTTCAAGCGCTATACTCAAAAAAACAAAGAGATTTGATATAGTTCTTGCCAAAGGCTTTACTCCTAATCTTCAAATTGAATTAGTATGGTTTAGAACGCCTTATATCAGAAATCAGCTTTATACATATACACCTTTAGTATTCTTCGGTAAGTTGATAGAAGAGTATGGCTCCTTTAAGATGGAACAACCTGAGATTTATCAACCCAAAGAGTATGAGAATCTAATTAAGAGACCATATCCAATATATTCTCTTACTAAAGGTATATCTAACAAATTAATTATTAAGACCATAAAAGAAGTTCTATCAGAAATAGATTTTAAGGAACATTTGCCAGAATCTGTAATAGCTAAGAATAAACTTATTGGTATAAATGAAGCAATTAGATTAATTCATAGCCCCGATTCTCTAAATGATTATATGGAAGCCAGAAGAAGACTTGCTTATGATGAGATATTTAAATTCATGCTTGGAGTTGAATATAATATCCATAATGAAGAAAAAGCGGCTAATTCATATGCAATTAATTCAATAGAAGATACCAATATAGTTATCAAAAATCTTCCTTATGAATTAACAAAAGGTCAGAATGATGCATTACACGACATAATATCCGACTTTAAATCTCCTTATGTAACGCAAAGGTTAATCCAAGGGGATGTTGGCTCCGGTAAAACAATCGTTGCTTTTCTTGCTATGCTTACAATGGTTAGTAATGGCTATCAGGCTGCTATAATGGCACCAACAGAAGTTCTTGCAAGACAACACTACAAGGATTTTGTTGATTTAATCAAAGAAAACGGTTTAAAGTATAATGTTGTATGTCTTACGGGATCCACTAAGGGTAAAGAGAGAAAGGAGGTTCTTTTAGAGATCAAAGAAAATCCTAATCTTTTTATTGTCGGTACCCATGCATTAATTGAAGAAAAAGTTGATTATAAAAGCATTGGGCTTGTTATTACAGACGAACAGCATAGATTTGGCGTAAAGCAAAGAGAGGCATTTACAGAGAAGGGTCTTAATCCTTTTACGATTGTAATGTCTGCAACGCCAATTCCAAGAACTCTTTCTATGATAATTTATATGGGAATGAACATTTCTAATATCAAGGATGTTCCCAAGACGAAACTGCCAATTAAGAATTGTGTTGTCAAAAAGAATATGCGTCCAAATTCATACAAACATATACTATCAGAGATTCAGAAAGGGCACCAGGCATATATTATATGTCCTCTTGTAGAAGCAAAAGAGATTACCGAAGCTGAAAATGTTATGGATTATAGAGATATGCTACTTGAGTATATGCCGGATAATATAAGAATAGAAGTTCTACATGGTAAAATGAATCCCCAAAAGAAGAATGATATAATGGAGCGTTTCATTAGAAAAGAAATTGATATTCTTATATCAACAACTGTTGTTGAAGTAGGGGTTAATAATCCTAATGCTACAACTATTATGATTGAAAATGCTAATAGATTCGGTCTAGCACAACTTCATCAACTTAGAGGCAGAGTAGGAAGAGGAAGCTCACAAAGCTATTGTATATTCATTGATTCAACTGATGATAAAGAAATTAACAAACGCCTCTCAATAATGAACTCTAGTAATGACGGTTTCTTTATTGCTAATGAAGATTTAAAGATGCGTGGGCCTGGAGATATAATGGGAATCAGGCAGTCAGGAGATGTTAATTTTAGAATTGCAGATATCTACAATGATGCCAAACTTTTTGAAAGCGCAAAACAGGATATAGAAGAGCTTATTAAATCAGGTTATACCTTTGATAAGCTAGGGCATAATAATGGTTATGAAGATATCCTCTAGAATTAATCTAATTATGTAATTTGACTCCATCAAGACTTGGAGTGGCAACAATAGAATAATTAGTATAATATATTACAAAGCCAGGCACAGCACCGCTTGGCTTTTTTATTTCTTTCTTCTGTATATAGTCAATTTCTACTTTGCTAGAGTTTCTAGCAGAAGAATAGTAAGCAGCTACATTTGCAGCTATTTCAAATATATGATCAGGCAGTTCTTCATTGTCTTTGACTTTTACAATTACATGAGAACCATGAATCTTCTTAGAATGAAACCACCAGTCATTTCCCTTTGCAAAATTAAATGTAAGTTCATCATTTTGAAGGTTGTTTTTTCCAACGTAAATGTGATATCCATCCTCTGTTACGAAATGAAGCGGTTTGGATTTCGCCTGTCTTTTATTCTTTTTACCGCCTTTTTTTATATATCCATATTGTATAAGTTCGTCTTTTACACCTTTTAAGTCACTTTCGTTTTCACAAAGCATTATAGAAGCTTCAATTGCCTTTAGATGTTCCAGGGATTCTTTTGTCTGCTTAATCTGAGGGATTAATGCATCTTTAGTCCTTTTATATTTGTTATATTTGTTATAGAACTTCTTGGCATTTTCTATGCCATTTAAATCTTTATCGAGATGTATTGATATATCCTCATTTGTGTAGTAATTATTTACTGTTATTTCTTTCTGACCACTTGGCAGAGTTTGTCCATAAGTCATAAGAAGTTCTCCATACAACTTGAATTTATCCATGTTATTAGTATCATCAAGCTGTTTTTTTTGTATATCCAGTTTCTTTGCAGCTCTTTCTATATGAATTTGAACAATTTTTCTAATATCTGAAGAACGTTGTTTTATATTAGTTATGCGATTTCTTTCAGAATAATATGATTCAAGAAGTTCAGACATATTATCAAATCTTTTAATATCATTATGTCCCTTTAGTATAACAGGAGCGTAATCTTTAGGTATGCCGTTTTCAAACATTATATTAGGTTTATATACATTATTAGATATATCACTTATATACTCCGAGAAGCGCATATAAAGCAGGTTTTTCATTTCAAGGCTTAGTGCATCTGTAGCAAAGTCTGCATCAACGTCTGCATTTTCACATATTCCTATTGCAATACTGGGACTAACGCCAACAAAAGATTTATAGATAGCTTTAGACACAGTTGTGGGCTTCTCTAGTATCTTCATGAATTCATCCCTTGATGCAGTAAGAGGATTGATTCTATTCTCCTGACGAGGTATGAAATAATCTCTTCCTGGAAGGACTTCTCTTATAGAACTAACAGCATGGGAGATATGCTTTATACTGTCAATAATTATATTATCTTTATCTGTAAATATAATATTAGAGTGTTTGCCCATTATTTCAATATAGAGATACTTCGTGGATAAATCTTTGAGTTCATCTAAATGTTCAATCTCAATTTTTATAACTCTTTCGAAATCAACCTGCGAAATATTTCTTATGGTTCCATTATTTAAGTATTTTCTTAGAACCATACAAAAATTCGGGGCAGTAAGAGGACTTTCTTTTCTGTTATTAGTCAAATAAATCAGGGGAAGAGAGGCATTTGATGATATAAGAAGTCTGTTTGTTTTGCCGTTTCCTTTGATTGTAAGAAGAAGTTCTTCATTTTCTGGCTGTGCTATTTTATTTATTTTACAATTCGACAGTTCATTATTAAGTTCATATGCAAGTTCATGTATTGTAGATCCGTCAAATGACATAGTATAAGCACCTCTTAATTAAATATTCGTACAAAGTATACCTAGTTATTATACAAAAATCAATAGACTGCTACACTACTTATAAATATTGCGATTATTTTTAGAATTATTTGACGTAAATACTTAAAACATCTATAATATATATTATGTATGCGTATGCCTATACGCAGGAAAAATATAATATATTGGAGATAATTATGATAAGAAGTATGACAGGCTTTGGTCATGGAGAATTCTCGTCTGATGACAAGAGAATTACAATCGAAATCAAAGCTGTTAATCATAGATATTTGGACCTTAATATTAAGACACCTCGCGGATTTGACAAATTTGAAGGTTTAATCAGAAAATATCTTACAAGTCGTCTTGATCGAGGCAAAATTGATGTCTTCGTTAATTTTGAAGAAAATGCTGATTCGCAATATGAGATTCTATATAACAGGCATATTGCCAGGATGTATTATGACAAAATACAGGAGATGGCTAAGGATTTTAACTTAGACGGAAGCATCAGTGCATCTAGTCTGTCAAGGTATAACGAAGTACTAGAACTTCATGAAGTTGAAGAATCCACAGAAGAGATTGAGAAACTATTGTTAAAGGCTTTGGAAATCTCATGTGATGAATTTATTCTAAGCAGAGAGAACGAAGGTGAAAGATTAAAAGAAGACCTTCTATCAAAGCTTGATAACCTGTCTAGAGATGTTGATTTTATCGAGAAGAAGTCTCCGGAAATTGTTAATGAATACAAGAATAAACTTCGTGAAAAGATAGCAGATTTACTTGAAGATAACAGCATTGATGAAAATCGAATTGCTATGGAAGTCACAATATTTGCTGATAAAATCTGTGTTGACGAAGAAATTGTACGATTAAAGAGCCATATTGACGAAGTTAAATCTGCCCTTACAAGTAATGAACCTGTTGGAAGAAAGCTTGATTTTGTGGCTCAGGAACTTAATCGTGAAGCCAATACAATTCTCTCTAAGTCAACTAATGTAGATGTGGCTAACACCGGAATAGACATGAAGACTGTAATTGAAAAGATTCGTGAACAGATTCAAAATATAGAATAATAACAGAAAGGAGCTGAATACTATGGAGAATGATAAAGGATTAATTGTTGTTTTATCAGGCTTTTCCGGCGCTGGCAAAGGAACAATAATGAAACATCTGCTTCAATCTCATCCAAATGAATATCATTTGTCAATTTCAGCAACTACTAGAAAAAAACGTCCTGGAGAACAGGAAGGAAGAGAATATTTCTTTAAGTCAAAAGAAGAATTCCAGAAAATGATAGATAATGACGAATTGCTCGAATATGCGACGTTTAATGACAGATCTTATGGAACGCCTAAGAGCTATGTGGAAAAACTAATCAATGAAGGAAAAGATGTTATTCTTGAAATAGAAGTACAAGGAGCATTACAAGTAAAGGAACAATTCCCAGAGGCTTTGCTTCTCTTTGTTACGCCACCAAGTGCCCAAATATTAAAAGAAAGACTTGTTGGCAGAGGAACAGAAGCTCACGATGTTATTGCTCAAAGAATGGCCATTTCCTCTAAAGAGTCATATCTTATGAATAATTATGATTATTTAATTATTAATGATGTGCTTGAAGATAGTGTTAATAAAGTTCATAATATTATTCAATGTGAACATGCAAGAACTGTTAGAAATAACGATTCAATAAAGAAAATGCAAGAAGAATTAAAAGAGTATTCGAAAGGAGAATAGAACAGATGATACATCCATCGTATGTTGAATTAATGAAAAAGGTAAATCAGGACGTTGTAGTTGGTGAGGAGCCTGTAGTAAATAGTAGATATAGTATAGTATGTGCAACAGCTAAGCGTGCCAGAGAGATAATTGATGGTGCAGAACCTATGAATATTGAAAATGCAGATAAGAAAAAAGCACTTTCTATTGCTGTTGAAGAACTTTATAATGGCGACTTAAAGATTCTCTCTGAAGAAGAAGTAGAGGAGAAGAATAAGAAGTTGCAAGAACTTAAAGAAGATCTTTCTACTGACAAATATGCTTATGAGAAATACATTAATACTGAAAAAGAAACTGAAGCTGTTGTTGAGGAATAATTCTTTATGAAAATATTTTTTGCATCACTAGGCTGTGACAAGAATCTTGTAGATTCTGAGAAAATGCTTGGATTATTAGATGATGCCGGCCATACAATAATTGATAACGAGAATGAAGCTGACATAATTATTGTTAATACTTGTTCTTTTATACATGATGCCATGGAAGAAAGCATCAACTCAATAATTGAATATGGCAAACTCAAAGAAGAAGGAAAGCTTAAAGCTTTAATTGTAACAGGTTGCTTGTCTCAACGCTTTAGTAAGGAGTTTAGTGAACAACTTCCTGAGGTTGATGCAGTGCTCGGCACAAATTCTTATGATGAGATAGTTGATGCCATTAATAATGTTTTTGCGAAAAAAGGCGAGAACATTTATATAAAGAGCCTTGATAAACTGGTTAATCCCCAGAAAAGAATGCTTTCAACAGGCGGTCACTTCGCATTTCTTAAGATTGCAGAAGGCTGTAATAAGAGATGCACATATTGTATTATTCCATCACTTCGTGGCAATTACAGATCAGTTCCTATTGAAGATGTAGTATCAGAAGCAAGAGTCTTAGTCTCACAGGGTGTAAAGGAACTAATTCTTGTAGCACAGGAAACTACTGTATATGGAATGGACATTTACAATAAGAAGATGTTACCAGAATTATTAGACAGGCTCCAGGAGATAGAAGATTTAAGATGGATTAGACTATTATATTGTTACCCTGAGGAAATAGATGAAAAGCTTATTTCTTCAATTGTTAGAAATAATAAGGTTTGTCACTATATTGATATGCCTATACAACATTGCAGTGACAAAATATTAAAATTAATGGGACGAAAGACTGATTCTATTAGTCTTAATAAAATAATTAATAAACTTAGGGAAAGAATACCTGATATTGTTATTAGAACAACACTAATAGCTGGTTTTCCCGGAGAAACTGACGCTGATTATAATAATCTTTTAGAATTTGTAAAAGAAAGTCAATTTGATCGTTTAGGCGTATTCTCATACTCAAGAGAAGAGGGAACTAAAGCTTATGACATGGACAATCAGATTGATAATGAAGTAAAAGATTTTAGAAGAGATAAAATAATGGAGATTCAACAAGCAATTTCTACTGCCAACAACGAGAAATTAATTGGGCAGGAGCTTGACGTGTTTATTGAGGGTAAACTTGTTGATGATAATGTATATATTGGAAGAACCTATAGAGATGCTCCTGAGGTGGATGGATTATTCTTCTTAAACTCTGACAGAGTACTTAATTCTGGTGATTTTGTCAGAGGAAAGGTTACTTCTTTTAATGAATATGATTTGATAGGAGAGATTATATAATGAATGTACCTAACAAGTTAACACTTTTTCGGGTAATTCTAATTCCTTTCTTTGTATTTTTCATGTTATTTGAACCTGAAAGCTTTACATTTAGGATTATTGCTGAAGTAATTTTTTGTGTGGCTTCAATTACAGATATGCTTGATGGTAAAATTGCAAGAAAAGAGAATTTAGTTACTAATTTCGGCAAATTTATGGATCCCCTTGCTGACAAACTGCTGGTTTGTTCTGCACTGATATGTCTTGTGGCTTCAGATCAGATTGATGCATGGATTGTTATTGTTATTATTTCAAGAGAATTCATTATTAGCGGATTTAGATTGATTGCCAGTGATAATGGAGTTGTTATTGCAGCCAGTATGTGGGGCAAAGTCAAAACCACTTTCCAGATGATTATGATAATTGTTCTGATTCTTAATCTATCGTATTTCTTTGCCGGAACATTGATTGGTAGTATAATTATATATGTTGAAATTGTACTTATTTATGCTTCACTTATACTTACAGTTGTATCTTTAATCGATTATTTAGTTAAGAATAAGAGTATTCTTATGGAGAATATCTAAGATATGGATGAATATAAACTTGCTAAGAAATGTGTAAAAAAATTAAAAAAGCATGGTCTGAATCTTGCAACTGCTGAATCTCTTACTGGTGGAATGATAGCAGAACGCCTTGTAAGCGTGCCTGGTGCATCCCTTGTATATGAAGAAGGTTTTGTTACATATTCCAGCTTTTCTAAAGTAAAGAATCTGTTAGTAGATCCTGTTATTATAGCAGAAAACGGTGTTGCATCATATCCTGTTGCAAGAGAAATGGCTAAAGGAATACTATATGTATCTGATACAGATTATGCCCTTGCCACAACAGGGGTCGCCGGCCCTAAAAGCGATGAATACAATACGAAAGTAGGTACTGTATACATTAGTTGCGCTTCAAGAGAACATGTTATTGTAAGAGAATACCATTTTAGAGGTAACAGAGATAAAATTAGACTTAAAGCAACAATTGCAGCATTTAAATTGTTGCTATATGTTCTAAAATATGATTTATAATATATGAGAGTTATTGCAGGAAAATGTAGACGTCTTAACCTAGACACAATCAAAGGTGACAACACAAGACCTACTACAGATAGAATAAAAGAGACTTTATTTAATATAATAAGCGATGAAGTAGTTGATAGTGATTTTCTTGATTTGTTTTCAGGTAGTGGACAAATTGGAATAGAAGCTTTATCCAGATATGCTTCATCTGCAACATTTGTAGATAATTACAGATTAGCGATTGATTGTATTAATAACAATATAAAAAGATGTCGTCTAGAAGATAAATCTAATGTAATATGTGATAATGTATTTAGTGCAATTAAAAGATTTAAAGATAACAGTTTTGATATTGTATTTCTTGACCCTCCATATAATAAGGGATTTGAAAGAGATATCTTAAAATATTTAGACGAATCAAGTATTATAAGAAATGAAGGTCTTATTATAGTAGAGGCTGATTTGAACACTGATTTTACTTATCTGAATAAATACTCATTAGAACTTGAAAGAATTAAAGAATATAAAACCAATAAACATTTATTCTTGAGAAAGAGATATTAAGGAAGTGTCATATGAAAGGGATTTATCCTGGGAGTTTTGATCCAATTACAAACGGTCATATAGATATAATTAGAAGAGCATCTAAACTATGTGATACTTTAGTTATTCTTGTTATTGATAATAGAGAAAAGAACATTACGTATTCTCTAGAAGATAGAATAGAAATGATTAAGCTTGTTACCAAAGACATTCCTGGTGTTGTTATTGACACTTATTCAGGCTTAACATCTGATTATATTGCTAATAATAATATTGATGTTATAATTAGAGGTGTGAGAAATACAATAGATTATGAGTATGAAGCATCACTTGCAAGTATTTATAAGTCACAAGTCAGTGATGTAGAGACTATAATGCTTGCATCAGATTCTAAGTACTCTTATCTTAGTTCCACTGTTGTAAGGCAGCATGCAATGCTTCACGGTAATTTAAGTGAATTTGTACCGGAAATAATAGTTCCTATTATAAAATCTATATATAAATAATTAAGGAGAATAAGTATTATGGCTAGTAAAATTGAAGATATGATTAATGAATTACAGGATTTTGTTGATGGATGTAAGAATGCTCCATTTAAAGCAGATTCTATTGTAGTTAATCGAGATGATTTAGAAAGCTATATTGAGGATTTGAGGGCTACAATTCCTGATGAGATAAGACAATATCAGAGAATTATTAATAACCAGGAATATATTTTAGCTGATGCAAGAAAGAAAGCAGATGCTATTATAAAAGAGGCTGAGATTCAAACAGATCAACTTGTATCAGAACATCAAATTATGCAACAGGCATATGCCCGTGCTAATGAAGTAGTACTTGTTGCTTCTAAAGAAGCTGAGCAGATTCTTAACAAAGCAACTCTTGAAGCTAATGGAATTAAAGAAAGTGCGATAGCATATACAGATAATCAGCTTAAGATTGTTCAAGAGATAATGACAGCTACAATGGAACAAACCAGACAGAAAGCAGATAGCTATCTCAATCAAATGCAGGGTTATCTTGATATTGTTGTTTCTAACAGAAATGAACTTGCACCAGCTGAGGCACAACCAGTTATTGCAGAACAGGTTGCTAATTCAACTTTCCAGGAGGATGTGCCGGTTGAAACCGTCAATACAGATGTTTCATCTAAGAATTCTTCCGAAAAAGATGACAGTAGCAACAAGGGGATAGATGTTCCTGATGTATTCTTTAACCAGGATTAATTACAAAGAGTGTGGAATACACACTCTTTTTTCTTTGATAGTAAAGGAGTATGTATGCTAAGTAATATTAAAGCGGCAATTTTTGATGTAGACGGTACATTACTTGATTCTAATGGAGTATGGCATCAAATTGATATTGATTTCATGAAAGAAAGGAATATGTCACATCCTGACAATCTTCAGAACTGGCTTGATGGCCTAAGTTTTAATCAGGTGGCAGAATTCTTCCATGAGAAATTCAACACCAAAGAAACTCCCGAAGAGCTTGTAGAAATATGGCATAACATGGCATATGACGCGTATAAAAAAACTGTTAAAGCTAAAAAGGGTGCCAAGAAATTACTAAGTCATTTAAAAGATAATAACGTTAAGACAGCAATCGTTACAAGTAATTCCCATGAATTAATTGAAGCAGGACTTAAAAATAATGGTTTGTATGATTATATTGACCTTGTTATTACAGCCGACAGCCTCAATACTAATAAGGATACTCCATATATATTTCAAGAGACTGCAAGAAGGCTTGATGTAGAGCCAGAATATATCATCGTATTTGATGATTTATACCCTGTTATTAAAGCTATAAACGATGCCAACATGAGAAGTGTCGCTGTATATGACAAGAGAAGTATTAAGGCATATGGAGAAGAGCTTATTAGAGAAACTGCAGATTATTATATAAAAGATTTTACAGAAGTATTATAGCTTCCATTATCATAGGATTATTAAAGGAATAGTTAATGAAAGAAATAATTATTGATTCTTCAGCTGCAAATCAAAGATTTGATAAATTCTTAAAGAAATACTTTAGTGCATCTTCTAATGGTTTTATCTATAAAATGCTTAGAAAAAAGAATATCATCTTAAATGACAAGAAAGATGATGGTAGTTCTATACTCTTAGAGGGGGATACTATTAAAGTATTCTTCTCTGATGAAACATTTGACAAAATGAGAGGTCTTGATAATAGCGCTGATGAGTATAATTATTTAAAGAGACTTAATTATAATCTTGATGTAATATATGAAGATGATAATATAATTGCCTGTAATAAACCGGCTAATATGTTATCTCAGAAGAGTAAAGCAAGTGACATATCAATTAATGAGTATATCATTTCTTATCTTATAAATGAAAGAAACTATTCAATAGAAGATTACAGGTTATTTCATCCTTCAATCAGCAACCGGCTAGATTACAATACAACAGGCGTAATTCTTGGAGCTAAGACGTTGCAAGGCCAACAGGAATTATCCCTTGCTCTTAAGGAAAGAACCATAGATAAATACTATATTTGTATTGTTAAAGGCAAAGTAGCAAAAGACATTCTATTGAAAGGCTCTTTAACAAAGAACAAAAGAACAAATATGGTTAAAATTATTGCTGATGAAAATGAGCCTCAAATAGAAACAGATATTAAAGTTATTTCGTCAAATAATGATATAAGCCTTCTTAGGATTCACTTGATAACAGGTAAAAGCCATCAGATTAGGGCACATTTATCATCAATTAATCATCCAATTATTGGTGATATAAAGTATGGTGATAACAAAATCAATAATTATTATAAAGATAAATACAATCTTAATTCCCAGGCTCTTCATTCATATATCACAATTTATAAGGAAATTGAGATTAAAGCCCCTTTACCAGAAGTAATGAAGCAAATAATAGAGGATAAATATGGCAACATGGAATTCTAGAGGTCTTAGAGGCTCTTTCCTTGAAGAAATGATTAATAAGACCAATGATATGTATAAAGAAAATAAACTTGCGTTAATCCAGAAGATTCCCACACCAATTACGCCAATTAATATCGATTCTTCTACAAAGCAAATCACTTTAGCATATTTTGAGAAGAAGAGTACTGTAGATTATATCGGAGCTGTTCAGGGTATTCCGGTTTGTTTTGATGCAAAAGAGTGTAATACCGACACATTTCCTATGCATAATATACACGAGCATCAGATTGATTTCATGAGAGAGTTTATAGTTCAGGATGGAATTGCATTTATAATAATCTACTATACCAAAAAAGAAATATATTATTATTTATCCTTTGACGAAATCGAAAAGTATAATAATAGAGCACTTAATGGCGGCAGAAAAAGTATTAGATTTGATGAATTAGATGATAGTCATTTCTTCAAGAGAAAAGGTAATCTTTTAGTGCCATATCTTGATATGATCAGTAAAGAATTAGAAGAAAAAGATTGACAGAATACACTATATATTTTATTATGTTATCAGATTAATGTGTTAGCGTAGTAAAGTGCTAAAGCAAATATATACTGTTTACTAAATCAAAGTTCTATTTAACAAGGAGACTCTATGAAAAAAACCATATTGCATACTCCCGAAGGAGTACGAGATATTTATAATGAGGAAATTGAGAAAAGAGAAGTTATTATAAAACAGCTCAAAGATTTGATTAAAACTTATGGTTATGACAATATAGAAACACCAACTTTTGAGTATATGAGCGTATATTATAAGGATATAACTCTTAGAAAATCAAAAGATTTGTACAAATTCTTTGACAAGGATGGGAACACACTGGTGTTAAGACCTGATTTTACCCCATCAATTGCAAGAGCCGTGTCCAAATATTTTACTGATGATAAAGTAATCAGGCTCTTTTATGTAGGAAACGTTTTTGCTAATAACAGAAGATATCAGGGACGCCTCAAAGAATCATGCCAGTTTGGCGGAGAATTGATTGGCGAAGAATCCATTGATTCTGATGCCGAAATAATATCTATTATTGTAAATGCCTTAAAATCATGTAAATTAGATGACTTTCAGATTAGTGTAGGGCATGCAGATATTTTCAAAGGCTTAATAGATATAGGAGAGTTTGATGAGGATGATACGGAAACAATTCGGGAATATATGCTTAATCGTAATGTATTTGGATTAGAAGAATTTTTAGAATCCAATAATACCAGAAAAGATTTAATTGATATGTTTCTATCAATTTGCAAGATGTATACACCAGGTTCTGATGCCTGGAATAGGCTCTTAGACAAAGCAAATCAATACAAGATTCTTAGCAAATCCCTTAATTATCTTAATGATTTATATGAAGTGCTAAGAAACTATGGTGTGGAAAAGTATATTTCCTTCGAAACAGGAAGTTTAAGCGAATATGATTATTATACAGGAATCACATTTGCTGGCTATACATACAAAAGTGGCGAGCCTATTGTTACAGGCGGAAGATATGATAATCTCCTTTCTAATTTTGGAAATAAGAGACCAGCTATTGGATTTGGTATATTCGTTGACCAATTGCAGCTTGCTCTTGACAGACAGAATATTTTATATACAGAAAAAAGCAACAAAATAATCATATGTTATAAATCATGTGATAGAAAAAAAGCAATAAATGAAGCAATAAAGCTTAGAAAACAAGGCAATATTGTTGAATTAATCTTACTTAAAGATGATTTTGATAAAGCAAAAGCTTTATACGAAGATGAAAATGTAACAGTTATGGAGATTAAATAATGAACGAGAAACATCTGACAATAGCTCTTGGTAAAGGAAGGCTTGCCAAATCTACAATGGAGCTTTTTGAAAAAATCGGAATAACATGTACTGAAATGCAGGACAAAAAGACCCGTAAGCTTATATTTGTAAACGAAGAATATAAATTAAGATTTTTTCTGGCAAAGGGTCCGGATGTTCCAACATATGTGGAGTATGGCGCCGCAGATATAGGTGTTGTTGGAAGAGATACCATATTAGAAGAGAATAGAAATATATTAGAAGTATTAGATCTTGGATTTGGAAAATGTAAAATGTGCATCTGCGGGCCTAAAGAAGCGAAAGAACTTCTAAAACATCAAGAATTAATAAGAGTTGCAACCAAATATCCTAGAATTGCAAAAGACTATTTCTACAATAAGAAATATCAGACAGTTGAAATTATTAAACTAAATGGCTCTATTGAACTTGCTCCAATTGTTGAACTTTCTGATGTAATATGTGATATAGTAGAGACTGGTTCAACTCTTAGGGAAAATGGTCTTAGTGTATTAGAAGAAGTGTGCGATTTATCAGCCAGAGTTGTGGTTAATCAGGTTAGTATGAGAATGGAAAATGAAAGAATAACCCGACTTATATATGAGTTGAAACAAGCATTACAAGAATAATTAATAAAGGTGTTAAAATGAGAATACTTAATCTAAACAAGGAAAATACAAAAGACTTATTAGAAAACCTTCTTAAAAGAAGCCCTACAAGCTATGATTCTTATGAAAAAGATGTTAAAGCTATAATAGATAACGTCAAAGAAAATGGCGATAAAGCTTTATTTGACTATACTTTAAAGTTCGATAAGGCGACTATTAATAGTGATAATATAATCGTTACAAAAGAAGAATTAGAAGAAGCTTATAACGAAGTTGATGAGAAATTAATTAAAGTAATTAGAAAAGCACTTGTTAATATCAAATCTTTTCACGAAAAACAATTACAAAACAGCTGGTTTGATAATAATGATGGTATTATTCTAGGGCAAAAGGTTACAAGTCTTGACAAAGTAGGAGTTTATGTTCCTGGTGGCAAAGCCGTATATCCATCAAGCGTTCTGATGAATGTAGTTCCAGCAAAAGTAGCTGGAGTTAATACAATCTATATGACGACTCCATGTGATAAAAACGGCAAAATATGTGCTAATACATTGGTTGCAGCAAATGAAGCCGGTGTAGACGTAATATATAAAGCCGGTGGCGCACAGGCTATAGCAGCTCTTGCATTTGGAACTGAATCAATTACAAAGGTCGATAAGATAGTTGGCCCTGGTAATATATATGTGGCTCTAGCAAAAAAGGCGGTTTTTGGACACGTAAGCATTGATTCAATAGCCGGTCCTTCTGAAATCCTTGTGCTTGCTGATGAAACAGCTAATCCAAGATTCGTTGCTGCCGATTTATTATCACAGGCAGAGCATGATGAACTCGCTTCAGCAATTCTTATTACCACAAGTAGAGAACTTGCTAGTAGTGTATCAAAAGAAATTGATTCATTCCTGGAAGTATTGTCCAGAAGAGATATAATCAGTAAATCCCTTGAAAACTACGGATATATACTAGTT
>OCTW011177102.1_pt1 | contig 16461 bp, 13 predicted proteins | sample 1539671 | NCBI WGS metagenome assembly OCTW01 (sample SAMN02144230, study PRJEB22623) | gut metagenome | biome: sheep rumen | host: Ovis aries | place: New Zealand
TAATCACTCACTGCCATCCAGTTATATCCCTCTTGGTATGGACTCTGTCGTCAGCTACCCCATCCTCGATCTGCGAGTAAAAAATACGCTTACAAGACCGGTTGTCCTTCGTGTGACGACGACAAATGACAATGACCTGATTGCACGTTTTTATTCAGACCAGCCACTCCCCGGTAAAGTCATTTTCCGCAGAGAAGTGACGGATACGATTCCTTTTAAGGAAGTGATTACAGTAGATCCTGAACTGGAACCAGGAACTATTCGGATCAAAAAATACGGAAAAGTTGGGTACAAAGTCCAGCGTGCACGTCTGTTCTATGAAGATGGTAAAGAGCGATACGAAAAAATGCTCTCAGACACCTATCAACAGCAACCGCAGCAAGTTTTCATCGCGAGTGATGTAACATACCCCAAAGAACCCGAAGATAATTAAAGGAAATTCCCATGATAGATATGCCAGCCCCAAAAGATATTCTTATTGCACCAAGCCTTTTGTCTGCAGATTTTGCTTTTCTTGGGGATGAAGTAAAAAAACTGGAAGCCGGAAATGCCGACTGGCTGCATTTTGATGTCATGGATGGTCGTTTTGTCCCGAATCTGTCCATTGGCATTCCGGTATTAAAAAGCCTCAGAAAAGTCACTCGACTACCAATCGATGTCCATCTGATGATCGTCGAACCCGATAACCTTTTGGAAGCATTTGCCAAAGCCGGTGCCGATACTCTGACCGTTCAGGCAGAAGCATGCACACATCTGCACAGAACATTGCAAAAGATCCATGCTCTCGGTTGCCGTGCAGGTGTGAGTTTGAACCCCCACACGCCCATTGATCTTCTCGAGTATGTCATAGATTTAGTAGATTTTGTCCTTGTCATGACAGTCAATCCCGGTTTTGGTGGGCAATCCTATATTGATGCCTGCACCCCCAAAATTGCTCATCTGCGAAACCATTATCCCTCCCTCAATATTGAAGTAGATGGAGGAATCAAACTGGATACCATTGAACAAGCCGCAAAAGCAGGTGCAAATATTTTTGTCTCGGGATCCGGCGTTTTTTCTTCGCCAGACTATGCCCAAGCCATTGGAGATATGCGAAGAAGCGCTCAGGGGTGTCTATAAATTCTTGACGAATTGAATGGGGATGTATAGTTAGGTATACGGGAATGAGTGTGCTTTGTCGGAAAAGGAATTTCGGCAGTAAGCATGTTGTTTGAATATTCAGGGTTTTAAAAGTGGCATTCGATAAATCAAAAACACTGGAAACAGCTGAAAAATTTGTAGCCAAAAATCAATATGAAAAGGCTGTACGCGAGTTCCAAAAAGTCATGGAAGTTGACCCGGACGATGATCGTGTTCAGCTAAGAATGGCCTACTGTTATGAAGAAATGGGGCACGATGATGAGGCGGCCCGGATCTATATTAACGTTGCCTCTGCCTACCAATCCCAGGGTGTTTACCAAAAAGCCCTTGCAATGTTAAAGCAGGCACAAAAAAAACGCCCAAACGACGAAGAAATTGCCATGAACATGGCCGAGCTATACAACGTACTCGGACTTCCCCACGAGGCAATGTCACAGTTGGAAAAATGTCTTGAGCATTCCAAAAACAATCGAATCGTCTATGGCCGCGTCCTGCAAATGATGGTCAGAGTTGATAGTGAAAATATTCAGACGAGAACGCAATATGGACAGTACCTCTATGAAGATGGCGATATCGAGGGAGCAAAACGGCAATACGCACTTGCACTCGCACAACTCTTAAGCAAAGAGCGTTATGTCGATTATGTTCAGCTAGCAAGACAGTATTTCAGAATCGATCCCCAGGATACCAATATTATCCGCGAAGTCGCCAAAATATATATCCGAATGGATCGCTATGACGATGCCGTGAACTTGGTTTCAACGCTTCCCCCGGATAACATCCCGCCTGAACTGCGTGAAATTCTCATTACCTGCTATACCAAACGGAAACGCTACGACAAAGCGGTAAAAGAACTTAAGACACTTGCAAAACAATATATTTCAGAAGGGAAAAGAGAGGATATTGTCGAAGAAGTCTGGCTTCGTGCACAGCAACTTGCCCCCAATGACCCTGAAATTGCCGAAGCTCTTGGCGGGGATATTCCCCCCATGCTTTCTGACAGTGCATTAAACATCATTCCTCAGAATGTGAATGGGGTCGCCCCAATCGGAGGCATCTCTGAATCTGAACGCATCATCGCCCATATGTTTAACCAGGCGATGGAATACTACCGAATAGGGAATATTGAAGACGCCAGGAGTTTGTGCAATCAGATCATCGACAGCAATGAAAGGCACATGCCTGCCCTCCAACTACTCTCCCAAATCTATGAATCTCGGGAAAACTACCCGGCACTTGCTCAAATTGAACGAAAACTTGCACGCGCGGTATTCGACAATGATCCCAATGAAGCTGTCAGGCACGTGCTCAAGGCAGAGAAAGCTACACCCAAAGCATGGGAAAATTTCAATCTTATGCTTGTCTTTGGCTTGAACCCTTCGGATTATGGAATGAGTGCCCCAGGTGCCTCTCACAGCGGCCAATCTGAACCTCGCATCTCACCAGCTGCACTGGAACAAATCACAGGATTCAAACAACCTGCCGCCGGGCCATCCCCCATTGCCCCAATCGCCGGCAGCCCCAAGTCAATTCCTCGCCCTCCTGCCCCCGGATCACTGCCCGCTGCTCAAACAGGAAAACCAAGCATTCCACCTCCTATCAACGCACGACAAAGGGCTACAACAATTTCTGCCGAGCTGTCACTCGATCGTGTACAATCTACGATGAACCAGCAGGCAGTTCAACCAGCTGATAACCCCATACAGCCATTCGGTCGCGCGTCTAGCGGAAGCCGCCCCATTCTGCAAGGGCAACCCAATGCGCTTCCCACCTCCAATGCATCGCAAGCTCAGGATTCTCCTTTCGGACGTGTTCCAAGCGGAATTCGAAGAATGCGACCGCCTACCATCAACCGACCTACCTCCTCGCTTCAGCTTGGCGTCGTCAATATCTCCCAAGTGGATGTCGCTTCTGGAAAACCCAACAATACCATCGAACAACTGAGTTCTGCTGTTACCGACGAGTTGGACGATGCTTTCGATGCTCTTTTCCAACCCCAGGCAACGACAGGTGTACAGGATCAGTCGCCCCAAACGCCTGAAGATAATTATACCAATACGGCCAGATATCAGAATCATTTTGCTGAACAAAATAATTATCCGCAAAATAATTTTGAACCATCCCAGCCCGATCAAGCGAAACCCACACCGTCTTATGTAAAACTACCTGCAATCAAACAACCGGACAATTTTGGCGAGCGTATGCCAGATCCTGCTCAATTAGCACAGCAGTCAGCGATACCTACACCAATTGCATCATCTGCCGTACCGCTCAATGTCATGACATCTTCTCTACAAACGGAGACGATGCCCGCAGAAGCGGTTCAATCTGAAGCTCGTATTCCCGAATCAGAAAGACAACGTGTCATTGAAGCCATCCAGGAAATAGAATTTTATGTATCGCTTGCTCTCCTGGATGATGCTAAAAATATGCTTGAAACTCTCATTCAGGAATTTGGTGACATCGACATTATTCACGATGAAAAACTCAAACTGAATGCCATGTAGTCTCATATAACTCAAACTTTTGTTTAGATATATGAATCTACAATATAATTATTCCATGGTTCATTTTTATGAGTATAAAAGGAATACATGGAATTTTGATTGCGTTATACCCAAAAGCCAGTGATTCGACTGGCGCTTTTTTTATACATAATAACTTTTGCTGAATAAAATCAGCAAAACAATAGGATTTTCTCATGGAACCTTTATACGATTCATCACAACTTAAATTTCATACATTGGCCGAACTCATTCGTGATTCTGCAAACAAATTTGCAGAACGTCCCATGATTGGCACCAAAACACATGGTCAATATCAGTGGATAACATACAGCGAGTTCGATTTGCAAATGAGGAAATTCCGTACCCTCATGAAAAAGGCCGGTCTGAAAAAAGGTGAAAGAGTTGCCATTATAGCAAACAATTCAGTCGAATTTGCCCTAACGGTATATGCTGCCTATGGACTCGGCGGAATCATTGTCCCAATGTATGAATTTCAGAAGCTCCAGGACTGGGAATTCATTTTTTCCGATTCAAAACCGATGTTGGCCGTCGTCGGTAATGACTCCATCCGTGAAAAACTCGAAGGCCTTCAATGCGAAAGTATAAAACAAATCTATGTGATTAACCCATCGGATCACAGCAAGGCACTATCAGAATTAATCAGCCAGGAGACGGAATTCACAGAGATAATGGATGATCTCACAGAAGATGACATTAGCGATATCATTTATACGAGTGGTACCACAGGTCGTCCGAGAGGCGTCGTTTTAACCCACAAAAATATTGTAGAAAATGTTAAAATTACAGCTGCAAGATTTCCAATCGGACCGACAGACCGCCTGCTCACCTTCCTGCCGTGGGCACATGCATTTGGCAAAACAGTCGAACTTCATATCTTCTTGGCAGTGGGTGCAGCGCTCGGACTGGCAGAATCTACACGTACCATTCAGGACGATTTGCTCCTAGTCAATCCTACGATTCTCAACTCCGTTCCCAAAATCTTCTGTAAAATTTACGACAAGATCCATCTTATGATGGAAAATAGTAAATCCAAACGCTTCCTTCTGGAATATACAGAAAATATTGCTCAAAAGAATAGAGCAGGTTCAGCCTCTCTGCTGGACAAAATGCAATTTGCCATACTGGATCGGGCAATCGCTGGAAAAATTCGCGCGGCATTTGGTAATTCGCTCCGTTTCTGCATCAGCGGCGGCGCCTCTTTGTCACCCAAAGTCATGCAGTTCTTCGAAAATTTCGGCATTAAAATATATGAAGGCTATGGCATGACAGAACATGCCCCCATCATTACGGTAAACAACCCGACACTCAAAAAAATAGGCTCTGTCGGCCGTGCACTCCCCAATGTAAAAATAGAAATACTCCATGATAACGATGCACTCGACAAATCTGACGAAAAATGTGGTGAAATCGTCGTAACCAGCGACTGTATCATGAAAGAATACTATAATTCTCCAGATGCCACATCTGAAGCGATTGATGAACAGGGGCGCCTGCACACAGGCGACATGGGATATCTTGATGATGATGGCTGCCTTTGGATTACCGGACGAGTCAAAGAACAGTATAAATTGGAAAATGGCAAATATGTTGTTCCTACGGCACTCGAAGATAAAATTAATAACTCTACCATGATTGCACAGGCTGTGATATTTGGTGCAGGAAAACCTTATAATATCGTGCTCATTCGACCAGCGGATGAATTCATTGCAAAGTTCAAAGAAGATAATAAACTCAATCATGCTTCCCAAGCTGAACTTGAGTCCAATGCCAAACTCCGTGAACTCATATACAATGAACTTCAGACGATATGTGCTGATTTCCGTGGCTATGAAAAACCACAAAAGTTCACCATCGTCCTGGATGACTTCACCATCGAAAATGGCCTGATTACCCCGGCACTCAAAATTAAACGCCGTGAAATCGAAAAGCGCTTTGCAGACAAAATTGCGGCACTGTACGAATAATTTTTTATCGTTGCCAGCCTATTGCATACGGCTGTCCTGACACCGCTATCTGGCTCTGCCAGATACGCGGCTTATACCCGGCTATTGGCAAAGCCAATACGCCGGGCTTTTTTTTCAATTATCCTTTGATCTCCGCGCTGCCTTGCGACTATACTATTTTTAGATTGTCGCTTTTATGCGACGAAAGATGATAGGGGCGACGATGAACGCTCTCTTTAAGAGGTAAAAGGATGCTTGTTTTCCAAAAAGTTTTTCAAACACGCCAGGCTGCAATGGATTTCTATAAGACGCAGCTGGCGCGTCAGCAAATCTATGTCGAAGCATTCGAAGGAGCAGCCAAAGGTACGGATGCACAAGTAAAATTGGAAATCCGTGAAACACAGCAAAAGATCGTTCTCAATACAAAGGTAGAACGTTCTATCGGCAAAAAAGAAGCTGCAGATCTTGGATACGGCCAACGACCGGGTATCATTCTCAACCTGACCATTACCCAAGATCTGATAGAACCACTGCGCAATTTTTTCCTGGCGCAAGGTCCTGCACGTCCTACGGCTACAGCAATAAAACAACGCATTCCTTTCGAGGATATTTCCAGTTGTACCCTCGAGCAAGTCGAATCTCAAGTCGATCAGTTCCTGGCTTTTGCCGAAAAAGGAAATTTATTTCAGCTCTTCAATGTCCGGCCAGATGTCGAAAGAAAAGAGCTTCGCAGTATCTATAATGTCGTCGTTCGAGTTCTCCATCCCGATGCCCACGGCAACGAGTATCCAGACAATATTGCACACAAGCTGGAAGATGCTTACCAAATCTTCAATGAAGCCTATAAAATTCTTCAAAATCCAGTGCAAAGCAAAATTTATCTTGAAATATCCCGTTCAAACAGAATTTCAGATGGAATGAGCTTAAATGATTATAAAAAGTGGCAGTCAGACTACCGAATGAAAAATGCCGCCAATATTCATAAAGCAGATGAACTCATGTCAGCAGCTGAAGACGCACTTATGAGAGGAGACAAAGCGACTGCTGAACAAAACAAACTTCTGGCCATGCAATACGATCCATACAATGAATCTGCTCATGCAATGATCATCACTTAGACTTTTTCTTTATGAAGGTATCCCAATGACAAAATCCGAACTAACTCAAAAACTGGCAGAAAAATTCAATCTTCCACCCAGGCATGCACGCATCATTGTCGATGCCTTTTTCGAAAATATACTTCGCGCACTCATTCTCGAAGATAAACTCATTCTCCGCGGTTTTGGTTCCTTCATTATCAAAACATACAAACCAAGACTCAGAAGAAATCCCCAGACCGGTGAATCTATTTTTGTTGGTGAACGTAAAAGTCTCATTTTCAAAGCAGGCAAATCTCTCCTTTCCAGACTGAATAAATCCGAATAAATGACAAAGATCGCCTTTATTGCCGCTTTTCCACCTCCCGTTACCGGACAAAGTCTCGCTGCAGATCTGCTTAAAAATGGTCTTCTCAGCGAGGATGTGGACATTTTTGATCTCAATCTCGCCGAACCTATTGGCGGCGAAATTCTGCCCAGAAGACTTTATCATCTCGCTGTTCTCGAAGGCAAATTGCTTTTTTTATGTATCTGTCATGGCGATCTCATTGTCTATATGCAGCTTGGACATGGGAAACATGCATTATTGCGAGATCTGATATTCATGCTTACAGCCATGATGACCAGACACCCATGTTTTGGTCATGTCCATGGCTCCGGATTCCGAAATGCCCTCGAATCACTCCCGCAGCCTATTCGATATATTGAAAAAAAATGTATACAACACTTAAGTGCGGCTGTTGTACTGAGCGATTCTCTCAAATCTATGTTTAAAGTACTCCTGGATGATAACAGAATATTTGCAGTAGACAATGGCATCGATCCCGCTTTTGTTGCACTGACGCAGGACAAATTTTCTTTCAATAGTGAACCAAAACATATACTGTTTTTAAGCAATCTGATTACCGCAAAAGGTTTTGCAACACTTTTGAGTGCAGCGCTCATTGCCCAGCAAAATCATAAGAATTGGATATTTACTTTTGTAGGTCAGAAGATTGCACGCCAGGATGTAGATATCGATAGCTATATTCAGGAGAATCACCTTCACAATGTCATCGTACATGATGTCATGCTTGGCGAGGAAAAACATACCGCGTATAGCGAAGCGGATATCTTTGTTCTTCCGTCCGAATATGAGGGACAGCCCCTCTGTATTCTCGAAGCCATGTTCGAATCTCTTCCGGTTATTACGACAAAAGTGGGCGGCATTCCTGAGATTTTTTCGGATGAAACCGGCGTGAGGTATGTCAATCCCAATGATCCGATGGGATTATATCAACAAATAGACACAATTTTTTCCAATCCGGAACTATTAATAAAGATGGGAACAGCTAATAGAAAATTGGCGCTGTCTCGTTTTACGGCTGAAAAACATATTGCCAAAATGAAAGATATTCTTTTTGCAAATAAAAATAGATGATGCATGGTTGTCGGGGGTAGGCGCGTATCGCGCAGCGATAGCGCCGAAGGGGGTAGGCGCGTATCGCGCAGCGATAGCGCCGAAGGGGGCTCGGCCCCCTCACACAAATAAATCAAAAGAGTGAGGCTGCACACATGAAAAAAGACACCACATCTTTAACGCTGACTTTTTTTGTCATTTGCATCGCCGGTTGTGCCTCCCAATCGCAGGTGCCAGTAAACACCCCAGCCACCAAAGAAATATCAGCGCCGGGATGTACTGCACCATGCGCCGATAATGAATCCTGTGTGAACGGAGAGTGTCGTGAAAATCCGCCCATTCGATGTGCACCGTTGCCCAAAAGTGACAAAGGCCGCTGTGATCGAGAGGGGGAAGGCAAGAAACTCATCGTTCGCGGCGATATATTAGGAATTGATAAGATATACGAAGGCGGCAGTGTCGTCATCGAAGATGGCCGCATCACCTATGTGGGATGCGACCCCGATGTATCGAATGCCACAGTTATTACATGTGCAGATTCGGTGATCAGCCCGAGTTTTATCAATGGGCACGAACATCTGACCTATTCGAACAATGTGCCCGCAGCGTGGGAAAAAGAGCGTTTTGCACACCGAAATGAATGGCGCAAAGGGCTGAACGGCCATACGAAAGTAAAAGGTCCTTCGACCAAACACAATGAAGTCGTCGAAATCCGTGCGCTTTTGTCGGGAACCACTTCTATCTTTGGCAGCGGAAAAATTGACGGGCTGGCCAGAAATATCGACAGCGAAACCGTCGATGGCATTCAGAGTGTTTATCAGACTTTTCCGCTCGGGGATGTAGACGGCATCTCGAAAGAATCGGGCTGCGACTACAATTACAACGAGGCCGTGCTCGAATCGGATGACGGCAGGCCCTTTGGCCCACATATCGGGGAGGGAATCAACCAATCGGCACTCAACGAAATGAAGTGTCTGAGCGGCCAGGGAACACATGATATCATGCGGGAAAATCTAGCGTTGCTGCACGGTGTGGCTTCGACGCCCGATATTATTGCCAAAATGGCTCAAAATGATGTCAAGCTCATGTGGTCGCCGAGATCCAACATTGCACTCTACGGCGATACAGCCATGGTTCCCATGTATGATCGGTTTAATATCCTCATTGGCCTCGGTACGGACTGGATCTACTCGGGATCGGCCACCATGCTGCGCGAACTGCAATGCGCCGATCATATCAACCAGAATTATTACAATCATTATTTTAGTGATTATCAGCTTTGGCGCATGCCTACTTACAACAATGCTGTGGCTTTTGGACTTGGACATCTGCTCGGCGCGATACAAAAAGATTATATTGCCGATATTACCGTATTCTCTAAAAAACAAGGCCAATCCGCCTATCGCGCAGTCATTGATGCCCAAAATAAAGATATCCAGCTCGTCATCATGAATGGCAACCCCGTCTTTGGAGATGATAATTTGCTTGTATCGGGTGAAGATTTCGACATGTGCGGTGCATCCAAAAAAGTAGATCTGGCAGTAACGGGCTATACGGGAACATTTGCAAATGCAGTATCGCATGCGGCATACCCGATGTTTTTCTGCGACATTCCCGAGCATGAACCGAGCTGCACTCCCGAGCGGACGCGCGAAGAGGACACGCACGCCCTGCATTCATCACAATACGAAGGAATGGTTCAACCCATCGATTCGGATGGTGACGGCATCCCCGATCAGACAGATAACTGCCCTGCATGGTTCAATCCCATCCGCCCCATGGATAACGGCGCGCAGGCCGATTTTGATGGCGATACCATCGGCGACATCTGCGATCCCAATCCCCTGTGCGCTGCAGATGCACAGTCTTGTCCCGAGCTGGTTTATGATGATTACGATTTGGACGGCATTCCCAACGAAAATGACAACTGCCCACGTATGGCCAATCCTGATCAAAGCGATCGCGACAGCGATGGCAAAGGCGATGCTTGCGACGCCTGTCCCGAAGCAGCCAATCCCGGCAATGACCGTTGCCCGATCGAAACTGTCACCACGATACAGCAGGTCAATCAAATGATCTGGACCCAATGCCCGCAAATCAAACCGGCCTGCAAAATTCAAAAAGAAATCAAAGTCGAGGGGCGCGTCACAGCCATCACAGCCCACGGCTTTTTTATCCAAATGCCCGTTGTGGGATCTCCCGAGGGTTCTGCCATTTACATTGCCGATACCACCCCTGTTCAAGTCAATGACGATGTCACGGTTCAGGGATATCCCGCCCGATATTCGGGACTGCCCAAGATCGTCCGGGCTGCCGTCACAGTTCGCAGCCATAACAATGTTCCCATCGAGCCTGTCAGGGTCAACGCAGCAGACATCACAACCGGCGGCCCCCTGGCAGAAAAATATACCGGCGTTTTTATTGAAATTGCCTCTTCTAAAGTCCTGCCCCACGACAATCAGGCCGCCTACGGCATGTATCCCATCATCGACCCAAGCCAAGGCACCATTTATCTCGATGATTTTATCTGGCGTATCGAGCCCGTCCCGAATGCAGGAACGACATTCCCATCGGTCCGGGGTATTCTCGTCTACGATTTCGACAACTTCAAGATTGCACCAAGAAACAACGAAGATCTATGACCCAATGTACCATCTGCCCCAGAGAATGTGATCTCAAGGAAGGACAAACCGGTGCCTGCGGTGCCAGACATGCAGCAGGCGATAAGGTCGTTCCTGTCGTTCCCGGCATTCTCTCTGCCATTCATCTCGATCCTATCGAAAAAAAACCGCTGAACCATTTTTATCCGGGAACGACAGCACTCTCGCTGGGGTCTTTTGGCTGCAACCTCTTTTGCAAGGGCTGCCAGAATCACGAAATCTCGCGTGCATCGGCTAAAGATACGTCGGGATTCAGAATGTCACCGGCTCAGATTGTGGCACAGGCCAAAGCCTACGATTGTCCGACGATCGCCTATACCTACAATGAACCCATCATCTGGGCAGAATTTGTCGAGGAAACAGCCCTTGCTGCGCACGAAGCACACCTGAACAATGTCATGGTCACGGCAGGCTATGTACATGAAAAATCGCGAGAAAAACTCTTCGCCCATATCGATGCAGCCAACGTCGATCTCAAAGGATTTACCGAGGATTTCTATCAATCGTGGACAGGGGCACATCTGCAGCCAGTACTCGACACGCTCGAATATCTCAACAGCATCCCCGGTTTCTGCCTCGAAATCACGACCCTGCTCATTCCAGGGATGAATGACAGATCCTCCGAATTAGAGGCCGAATTTGCCTGGATCACAGAGCATCTCGGCCCCGACATTCCCCTGCATTTAAGCGCATTTCATCCGGATTACAAGGCAACCAACATCCCTTGCACCCCGATAGAAACACTTTTAAATGCCAATCGACTGGCCAAAGCTGCAGGGCTGCATTATGTCTATCTCGGCAATGTCCGCATCGCAAGCGATACCATCTGCCCCGCGTGCCATCAAACACTCATCAAACGCATGGGCTATATGACACAAATCGTCGGCTTAAAAGATGGCAAATGCAGTCAATGCAATCATGATATCTATGGCAAATGGAATCGCCCATGATTTATCTCGATAATGCAGCCTCTACCAAACCCGCAGATGAAGTCATTGCAGCTATGCAGCCATTCCTGCAGGAGGCATACGGCAATCCTTCTGCTATCTACAGGATCGGCAGAAAAAGCCGCGATGCCATAGACCACGCCCGAAGTCAGACTGCACGCTTGATCGATGCCCGACCCGAGGAAATCTTTTTTACCTCCGGGGGAACCGAATCAGACAACTGGGCCCTCGTCGCGGGGTTCGAATCCCAGGCAGACAAAGGCAGTCATATCATTACAACTCGAATCGAACATCATGCCATTTTGAATACATGCAAATACCTCGAAACCAGCCGGGGAGCACATGTGACCTATGTCGACGTCCATGAAGATGGCATTGTCGATCCCGATGATATTCAAAAGGCCATAACCCCCCAGACTGTGCTGATTTCCGTGATGACTGCCAACAATGAAATCGGCACGATTCAACCCATTCGGGAAATTGGTCAAATTGCAAAGCAAAACAATATTCAATTTCACACCGATGCCGTACAGGCCTATGGACATATTCCCCTGGATGTTCACGCAATGAACATCGATTTGCTAAGCGCCTCCAGCCATAAATTACATGGTCCCAAAGGTGCCGGCATTTTATATATTAAAAAAGGCGTTAAATTTCCCGGCTTTATCCATGGTGGTTCTCAGGAAAGACAGCGTCGTTCGGGCACAGAAAATGTCGCTTCTATCGTCGGAATGGGCACAGCCGCCGAATTGGCTCTCAAAGCACAGGCACAAAACGACCAGATCATCCGCTCAATGCGCGATCACATGCTCAATCGCATTCTCAACGAAATTCCGGACGTCCATCTGAACGGCTCTCTGCAACATCGCCTCCCCAACAATATCAACGTCAGCTTTAACGGTATCGATGTCGAATCGCTCCTCATTCGCCTGGATTTACTCGGTATTGCTGCATCCAGCGGTGCGGCCTGCACCTCCGGTTCTCTCACGCCATCACATGTACTGCTGGCCCTTGGCCTCCCCCCAGAGCGATCAAAAAACGCACTTCGACTCTCTCTCTCTATCTATAATACAAAAGATGAAATCAATACCGTCGTCGATAAACTCAAGATGATCGTATCGGAACTTCGGAAATGAACGATGAATAATGCGGAATGCGGAATTGGGGTTGCAAAACTAAAGGGAAACTCTGAAGCTATGGATGAAGAACATTCATAATTCGTAATTCGTAATTCGTAATTGGGATGCAAGCCCCCAAAATCTCTCAGAAGCTAAAAAAATCCATTCTTTAGAAATAAAATCGAGAATGCCCCAATTAGCTCATTGCTCATTGCTCATTGCTCATTGCTCATTGCTCATTGCTCATTGCTCATTGCTAACTGCTCATTGCTAATTTCCCTAAAAGGATCTCTTTATGAAAACCGTCGTCGTCGGCATGTCCGGCGGAGTTGACAGCTCCGTTGCGGCCTACCTTTTAAAACAACAGGGATACAACGTCATTGGTGTCACCATGCAAATCTGGCAGGAAGAGGACACGTGCACTATCGAGAGAAACGGCGGCTGCTGTGGTGCCAGCGCGGTAGCCGATGCCCGCAGGGTCGCCAATTGCCTCGATATTCCTTACTATGTCATGAATTTCAGGGAAGTCTTTCGCCATAAAGTCATCGACTACTTCATTAAAGAATACCGCAGCGGACGCACGCCCAACCCATGTATCGCATGCAACCGCTATGTCAAATGGCAAAGCCTGCTCGAAAAAAGTCTCGCCATCGGTGCCGATTACATCGCAACGGGCCATTATGCCAAAGTCGTCCAGCTCGACAATGGTCGATGGACACTGCAAACCTCCAAGGAACTCAACGGCAAATCGAAGGATCAGACCTATGCTTTATACAACCTGACCCAATCACAGCTCGCCCGAACGCTCATGCCCATCGGCGAATATACCAAGGACGAAGTCCGCAAAATTGCCGAAGATGCAGGTCTCCCCGTCGCCCATAAACCAGACAGCGAAGAGATATGTTTCGTCCCCGACAACGACTATGCCGGTTTTATCGAACGCGACACGGGCATTCAGGACAAGCCTGGTAATTTCATCGATCTGAAAGGTAAAATCCTCGGTAAACACAAGGGTATCACGCATTACACAGTCGGCCAGCGCCGCGGCCTGGGACTCGCCGTCGGACACCCCATCTTTGTCAAAAAGATATGCCCTGCTACCAACGAAATCATACTCGCCGAAAATGCAGATCTCTTAGAAAATACATTAGAAGCCGTCGATATTAATATCATGGCAAAAGAAGATATCGCCACCGAACGCGTCATGGCTAAAATAAGGTATAATTCTAAGCCTGCAGCGGCAACCATTGAAAAAATCGGTGATGACCGCATCCGCTGTACATTTGATTCACCACAATGCGCCATCACACCGGGGCAATCCGTCGTTTTTTATCAGGATGACCATATTTTAGGCGGCGGTACGATTGTATAATCGCTCGCCTATTGCCTGCAGCAATACGGCTCGCTATCGTGCTATGGCGCTCGCGCACCATACGCACGATATTTTTTTTCATACATCACACAGCCATTGTATGACACCCTATGACATCTCATTCATAGGAGATGATCATAAGATCATACTGTGTCATGCTGAATCTTTTCTACCGAATGCCCAAATCACAAAAATATTCCTATAATTCAAAAGATTGCAATACCCCCAAAAGAATGACGCACTGTGGCATGGTTATTTCTTTATCCATGCAATGCACAACGGATGCATCTGGCATCTCAACGTTTTCTTTTAGATCTGGTATTTCTTATGAAACGCATTATTACTTCAATACTCTGTTTATTCTTTGGTCTGCTCTGCAGCACTGCTCATGCCGAAACCAAAACCGAATCCCGAATGGTTGTCGAAAATGGCCGTATGATCGTCAAACAAGTAGAAGTTCAGGTCGAAGAATCGCCCGAAATTACGACTGACGAAAAAGCAGAATGGATACCATCCGGGCCATTGAACAGCCTGACCATTGCTTATGGTGCCATGGCTTATGCATACGGAGGTTGGGGACCGGCTATCGATTTATCCTATTTGAGACAAACTGGTGAATCGGTACGCCATGGGCTATCTTTTAGATGGTTCCATGATAACGAGCATGAACAGCATTATATCGGTTATTATGATAAAGATATTTATGGATGCACGCAGATCAGCATGGCTTCACTCGATTACCAGCTGCAGGCATTTAAAAGATATGGTGGTTTTGAATTCTCACTGACAGGAGGTTTTGGCCTCGGTTTAGCATTTGCCAAAAACCACAAAAGAGAAGTACCAATTCAACGCGAAAAACATCCCAATGAAGATCTTGAAGGTGAAGGTATCGGCGATTTCATTTTGTATGGATTTTATGGCGATAACAGAGATTTCTTCTTTGATATATCTCTGACTGCGGCGCTCGAATATTATTTGGGCGATCATTTCTCGTTTGGGGTGAATACATCCATTCACTATCATACCATGATGTACATCGACATATCTGCATCGGCACAGGTTAAAGTACTTTTTTAATGATTATTTCATGTTTATCGAGAATTCATTTTTAATATATCAGGCGCAGGCGTATGCGCACAGCGCATAGCCGCGCAAATGCAGCCGTATTTGCCGAAGGCAAATATGCGCATCTCCCAATATATATTTTCTTCAAAAAGCTCCAACCGCCGAATCTATCTCAATATTATCCTGAGAATCTCACTCGTTTGGGCATTTCGAAATGTTCCAAATCATGAGCAACGCATGTTTCGGGGAATATTTCTCGAGCCTGAGCCAAATGATCGTGCAGATTGGCATAACGCTGCGAAAAATGAGAGAGAATCAGTTTTTTTGCCCCGGCTTCCCTGGCGATGATTGCAGCCTGCCGTGCAGTTAAATGCATATATTCATGTGCCTGTGTTTCTTCCGCATCGAGGAAAGTCGCCTCAGTCACAAGCATATCGACATTTCGGGCGAGTTTGATGGCATTTTCACAAGGACGGGTGTCCATAATGAAGGCAAAACTCTGACCGGGACGCTCGACACTGACGTCTTCGAGGTGAATCACGCGTCCATCGTCGAGGGTTAAAGCACCATTGCGTTTGAGTTCGCCGACTTTGGGTCCAGAGATGTCATATTCTTTCAATTTTTCCATGCATATCGAACGCGATTCGGGTTCATCTATGCGATACCCCCAGCATTCTGTGCGATGTTCAAGCTTTTCTGTCGATAGAAGGAGTTCATCATTTTGAAAGATAATCCCCGGCTCTCGAGTAGGATGTGTCTGAATATCGACGACTCTTTGAAAAAGCGATGCATGCGACATTGCATTGAAAAAGCACTCACCCGATGCCGGGAAATAAGCATGTACCGGATGAGGTGTTTTATCGAGGCTCAGGCGCTGAATGACACCGGGCAATCCGAGGCAATGATCGCCATGAAAGTGCGTCAGTGCAATATGCGTAATGGATGTTGCCGAAACTTCGGCAAACGTCATTTGCCGTTGAGTCCCCTCGCCCGGATCAAATAGAATGCCCTGAGCATCCCATCGCAAAAAGTAACCGTTGTGATTACGATCACGGGTTGGCACCTGGGCCGATGTTCCAAAAATTATGAGTTCTCGCATTTTCCCCTCACTCAAACGTACAGCAGTTACCATCCGAAATGCCGTCTATCCATTCGATATTTTCGGGTGAAATCTGTTCAAGCTCGATTTTTT
>OCTW011474959.1_pt1 | contig 16457 bp, 29 predicted proteins | sample 1539671 | NCBI WGS metagenome assembly OCTW01 (sample SAMN02144230, study PRJEB22623) | gut metagenome | biome: sheep rumen | host: Ovis aries | place: New Zealand
CTTCGCACTCTGCCAGTCATCTATAATGGGGTTTGAAGTATTGTTATCATCACTTCTAAACACTTCCCTTTCTGTCCACTTGCCTTTCCGTACTTCTGGTACCTCTACCGCAGGCATCTGCCCTATCTTCGCAACGCTCACCATTAGCCTTGGTCTGCCTAAGTATTCGACTTCTACTGCCTTGTTAAGCAAGTCAACCTTCTTGATATATTCCATTGTCCATTCTCACTTTCACATACCTTATGCCAGTGTTCTTGCCAGTATTGCCCCTGCGTACTGCTGACTTGATCGTGCTTTTATCTAAGCCACGCATCTTGCCAAGTTCTTCTGCAGTAATGGCAACTGCCAGTGGTAATTCATATTTGTCTGCCGTTACGGCAAGCCAGTAGTATCTTTCCATAGTTGTATGTATAAGGGGCAAGGCGGTTTGAACAAAGGTTTTAAAAGGTGGTGTCCTTATTGGCAAAGAATATTAAATTGTGGTTGCCCTGCCCCTTGATACCTAAAACAGCCGTGCGATCTTAAGCATTTCGGTTCTATCAGTGATAGCGTTTTCTGGGGTCTTTCCGTCAAGTATCTCAGCCACGTTGTGCAGTATGTCCGTAGGCTCAAAGCCTGTTATGTTCAATATGATGATGTGGCCTATAATGTCAGACAGCACCATATACTCAGCACCCACCGCATTCCTGTAGTAGCCTATATCCTTAAAATCGTCCTTCACTCGCAGTATGGTTCTTAATTCGCCAATATAACGCTCTACGCTTACGATCCTCTTCACTTCCAAAACTCCTTTCGTATTCTTCTGGTGCCATAAGCACCGCTTTGCCGTTTCTTTTTATGCGTATCCAGTCCTTGCATCCCCTTGGCTTGTAGAATGGGCAGGCGTTACCGCATATGCCGTCCCCGATCAATGCGGTACACCCACCACCTTCTTCTGCATAGCATCTGTCAGTACATTCTTCTAAGTAGATCATTTAGTCATCCAGCCTTTGTTCTTGGCATATCCCATAATGTAGGCATATGCGCTTACTTTAATCTGTAGTTGCTTGGCATTTACTTCTGCCTGTACCTGCTCTATAAGTTCGTGTGCATTCTCATATGTCTGGTACAAGTTGTGTATCTCGTCAGCAGATAGCATTTCATTAAAGTCGTAGTCGCCCTTAACAACAACATTGTTATTGTTTTTGTTTTTGTAGTTGTTGTTGTGTTCCGTTACAGTAACGTTATGTAACGTTACATTGTCAACGAGTGCTTTCTGCTTTGCTCGATGTTTGGCTACACGTACCCTTGTTTGTTCTCTTACCTTGTCAAGGCTGTCTACCTTCTGCCACTTTTCCCAGTTCGGAAGAGAAATAACGTTGTCTATGTACTCAATCATTCCGTACTGTTCAAATGTGGCAAGTGCCAGTCTGACAGTGTTCAGTTGTCTGCGGAAAAGTGTTGACAGCATTTCATCTGTATACGGCATTCCGTTTGACATCATCAACACACCGCCATTGTTTAGCTTTCCTGCAAGGGTCAGCATTTTCAGCCATATGACTATGATCGCATCGGCATCTGGCATTGCTTCAATGAGTGCTATCTTTTCATCATCGAACATATCTACCGCCAGTGCTATCCATTTAACGTCAGACATTGTTCCACTCCCTTGTTATCTGGTTCTCAAGTATCCGCAGGTCAAGCTTCACAACATTTATGTGTTCTTGGTTTGCATCGTACATAACCTGCGCATTGTCTCTTGCGAACATTGCTTCTGCCACTTCTGACTGTCCCTTGATCGTGGCGTTAAGGTCTGTGGAAGTCCATCCTTCTGCCTTTAAGGTGCGCCATACCTGTGCCTTAATGACTTGGTAGTCACGCTCCTTTACGGCAAGGTCTTCTCCGTGTTTGCGAAGCATCTGCATACTCTTCCGTAGTTCGTTTCGTGTGTTCGTCAGCTCTTCCATTAAATCCTGCATAGTGTCTCCTTATAATTTTAGTTTTAAGCGACTTTAAAGTTAATAGTAGCAGATAGGGCATTATAAATAATTTCTGCCGAATATGGCTAAAAAATCGGCTTCTGGATAGGTCTTATTAAACTTGGTCTGTGCTATTTGTTTCAGTGTCAAGTCTAACTCCCTGTTTTGGTGTACTCCGTGGTTTCCTCGATGATGCTGTGGACACAGCCCTACGATACAGTGATATTTTTCGCTCCACTTTCTGTTCGGATTGCCAAAGAATACGTGATGTATCTCTGTGCCGTATTTACCGCAGAAGAAGCAGTAGTCCATATCTTCTTGAATTATACTATAACGCCCTTTCATTTACACGCTCCTTAGAATGGCATCCCGTCACTTGTGTAGGAAAATGCTACATCATCTCCGAACAAGTCTTCTGCCTGTCGTTTTGTGGCTTCAAGGTCGGCAGGTTTATCCGCATTCTTGCTGTCAAGGAATTCTACATTGTTGGCGACTACATCAGTGGTGTACACTGTCTTGCCGTCTTTGTCCTTGTATGATCCTGTCTGTATTCTGCCATTGACAGCGCACTTGCTACCCTTATGAAGAAATCTGTTTACGTTTTCTGCCTGTCTGTCCCACGCTACTATGCGTATGAAGTCAGCCTGCTTGTCTTCGCCCCTTGAAGGCCTGTCTACTGCAAGCGTAAACCTGCACATAGCCTTCTGCGACTGAGTGTAGCCCAGCTCTGGGTCTGCTGTGATCCTGCCAATAAGAATTACGTTATTCATTCTTTGTACCTACCTTTCAATTCTTGTCGCTGTGTCGATGTAGTAGTAATGATAGTCCCTGTCATAGCCTATTTTATAATCTCCTACCCACCTGCCCTTTACCACAGATGATTTGTTTTTACTTCTTAACGGGAATGTCGCTTTAAGTCTGCGATTGCTACTGCCCTGCTTTGTTATGCAATACCCTGCTCTCTCGTCTCTTGGTAAAAAATTAAAGTAGATGCGTGTAGTGTTTGGCAGAATTTCGGAATGTTCCAATCTGCCAAAATTCTTTGCGATTTCCAGCCCCTTATTTGCAAAGTAGAAATTTAGGCTTTCCCCGTTAGTTTTACTAAATGTCACAGTTATACTAACATCGTAGTCTGCGTGTTTGCCGACCTTTATAACAGGCGTATACTTTTCCCATACTATTCCGTTCATAATTATCTCCTTTCTTATGCGTGCTTGATGCCCACCTTACTGCGGTCTGTTGACCATACTATTGTTCCGTTCTGCGCAAGGCTTAGTGCCTGTATCTTGCCTTTTACTGTTTTGATCTCGGCTACATAAATGCCGTTAAGCTCATACTTGTTGACCATCTTGTATTTCCCCTTGTTGTATGGGTCTGGTTCTGTCGCTACTGGCAGGAAGATAAATGGCGAAGTGTACAGCTCGATGCCGATACCCCAGCGGAATCCTGCTCTTTTAAAGGCATCTGATGCTTCGCCTTTTTCTTTCTCGGTCATACTTTCTGTACCGCAGTCTTCCTTCCATACCCATTCCTTTTTGTCTGGATCATACACTCCTATTGAGCAGAACAGGTTACCCTTGTGTTCTGAGTACTTATCCTGCCATCCCATAGGACTGTAAGTCTCGTCCAATATCTGGCGGTCTACTCTTGCGTTCTTGTACAGAAGCATTGTGGCACCCTTTGCGCCCACAGTGCCTACCCTTACTTCTATCTCGTCTGGCTTTAATGCTCTCATATAGTCTCCTTTCGTCATAATCCTTGTGCTATCTAAGGATTTTTACTTTAACTTTTCATACTCGATGATTTCCTTTTCTGTGGGTCTTCTGCCCATTCTGTACGGGTACAGTGGGCATTTTTTGATAGTGCATTCCCGTATGTCCTGCAGTTGGTTAAGTGTGCAGTCGATGCACTTTGCCCGTATTGCCTTCATAGGCGTTTTCAATTTCATTCGTACCTCTCCTTCAGTGCTTCGTACAGCTCTTTGGCTTCGTCATCGGTCATTGTGATACCCTTACGTGGTATAAGGTGGTCTGCATCCCATTCCCTTATGTCTACCTTGGGCGTATTGCCATTCCACGAAACAAGATTCACTTCTCTCTTTCCTGCCTTGCCGATGTTTGCCACAATCTTGAAAGTGATTTCTTCTCTTCTAAATCCGTTGTTCATTCCTTTACTTCCTTTCCGTTGAGCCAGTGCTGTGTTCCTTCTACCATCTTTTCACAGGTGCGATCATATGACATAGGCTTATCTTTCTCGATACACCAGCCTACACAGCCGTTGTATCTTCCGTCTGGCATATAGTGTCTGCACCATCTGCATCTGTCTTTCATATTCTATTCTCCTACCTGTCCAATTTGCTGTACTCGATGAAGTCTATCTGTGCTTCCATACGGACTGCTTCTTTAGCCTTGCTACCACGCAGGCTTTCATCTGTCTGCTGAATCTTTCTTCTACATCTGCCGATGCTCTCCTGTGAAGGAAGTTCCTTGTCCAGCATTGCTTCTGATACAGGCATCCAAGGGCTTATGCCGAAGATGCGTGTCCATATCTCCAGTGTCAGCACTCTGTCATCGTCTCTTGCTTCGGGATTGTGCTTCAGCACTTCCCTTACCATATCTTCCAGTGTATTAAGACTTCTCATTTGCTTCTCCTTTCAGTCGCTCCTGTCATCATTGAAGTCATACCACCCTGCATCTATGCCTGTTACCAGCGTGAAGTTGGCACGCTCTCTTGCATCTTCCACTTCTTCGTGCAGGTCTACGTATCTGTCCAGTGCTTCATCTGTGAGTTTAGGATCAGCGAAGTCAATGTTGCCGTCCCAGTCGCACATCTTGCTCAGTGGGCAGATGTGGCATTCGTTGGTGCAGTATTCCTTCAGCACTTCGTTCTGCGCCTTCATAGTGTCTATAGCCTTGCGCAGTGCCTTGATGTGTCCTTCGTTGTACATCGTTAGCCCCCTATCACAAACAGCATTGCCACCATAAGCAGTATGCTTGCCATTCCGATGAACCCTTCTAACCAATCTCTATCCATACTTCGCTCCTTTCTTGGTCAGCCAGTAGTTCGGCTAACAGTTTAAGTAATACGTTCCTGTCCATAAAGTTATTAGTAGCAGTCAAGGCATAGTAACATCATCCGACCACTTGATCTTCAGCACCTGCTCAATCTTGGCTATGTCATCTGCCTTTGGCTGTGTTTCTCCTTTCTCCCACCTCACTATGGTTGTTGGGTCTTTGCCTACAGCCTTGGCAAGTTCTACCTGCGTAAGACCTGTAAGCTGTCTCCACTGCTTTAGCGTGTACCTTACTCTGTAGCGCATTATTTCATCTCCTTTCTGTATATTCATCTACCCACGCTTCTGGGATCGTTGGTGGTGTCGGTGGAAGAAACCACCTTGCAATGTATCCGTCATTTTCCATACGATTATTAGTGTTTACTTTCCCGTTCTCATCTCGGTGCGTGTTCCATCCACCTTCAAAGGTGTACATCAATGACCTTACATCTCCGAAGACTGTCTGGATCAGATATTCTCCGTCTTTGAATGGTACGCATTCTTTTGAATCAATCCACATAATTAACTCCTTTCAACTCATAGTATCCATAAAGGCTCTTATATCCGCAGTCCCAAGTATCCCAGTATTTGCCGTCGACTACAGCCACTACGTGGTGCGCTACCACTGCGATGTAGGTGCCTGTCTTATGCTTCTTGGCGAAGCCATCTACTGTAGGGCGTTTCTTGCCCTTCTTATTGCTGATGCCTGTGTAGGTGAAGCCAAGGCTTGCCAGTGCTTCTTTGGTCTTTGCCAGATCGCAGGAGAATATATCCATCACCTGCTGTTCCCTACATATGGGTGTGATGAGGTCAAAGACTTCTACCCAAGTCTTTCCCAGTGCCTTAGACAATGCTCTTATCTGACAGTCGCCTACAGTGTCTTTAATGTCCTTGGCGTTTGGCTGGTAGTACTTATATCTGCCGTAGTTCATACTATTCTCCTTTCGTGTCTTGATCCGTTTCTATCTCCAGTTCGTAGGTGTTAATAGGGTCTGTTTTCGCTCTTGCCATTAATTCATCAGCGTACTTTTTCTCGCAGAGTACATAAATGGTTACATACCCATATACCCTATGTGTCTTTGCAATTCTGTACCTTGTCATCCTTAGCTCCTTTCAAACAACCAAACTGTTTACACTATTATTATACAAGTTAAAAGTAGAAATACAAGTAAATATGTAAAATTAAAAGTATAATTTGTATTAATATATTGTAAAGAAAAGTTGAGACTGATAAATTTAACTTAACACACTGAAAGGAGACAAAATGCTATGAAGACTTCACTGGAAATATTTGCACAGAACCTTCGTGACACACTTGAAGCACAGCGCAAAAGCCAGAGTGACCTTGCAAGGCATACTGGTGCCACTACAGTATCGGTAAGCAGGTGGGTAAACGCTCAGTCGATGCCAAGAGCCAATATGCTGGATAAGATTTGCAGATACCTTAACTGCACTGCCGAAGACCTTATGACAGACCACAGCAAGGTAGCAGTGATGTTACCGCAGGATATTCTTGCCGAAGAGATAGAAAACAATCCACGCCTTATGCGTTTGATGTTCTACTTTATGAAGCTGTCAGATGCAGAATTAGACAAGGAGATAGAAAGGATCAGCAGGAAATGAAGGTATTTATCTATGAAAGAGTATCAAGCGAAGAACAGGCCAAGCACGGCTACAGCCTAGATGCCCAGCACGATGCGCTCATAGATTTCTGCAAGAAGCACAACCACGTAATACTGGGCGAATATCGTGACGAAGGCATCAGCGCACGCAAGCCCTACACTAAACGCCCTGCTATGCTTCAGTTACTTCGTGATGTGGAAATAATCAAACCAGATATGATCCTGTTCACTAAGTTAGACAGGTGGTTCCGAAACATACGTGAGTACTATAGGGTGCAGGATGTTCTCGACCGCTACAAGGTAGACTGGAAGGCAATAAACGAAGAATATGACACAAGCACCGCTAGTGGCAGATTGTATGTCAACATCAAGTTGTCCATAGCCCAAGACGAAGCAGACCGCACCAGTGAGCGCATCAAAGACGTACAGGATCAGTTAGTGATGCAGGGCAAGGTCTTAGGCGGTACAGTTCCCTTCGGCTATAAGATAGAAAATAAGCACGTAGTCTTTGGCGACAACATACACATAGTAAAAGAAGCCATAGACCACTATATGCTTCATCAGTCAGCCCACGCTACTACTCGGTACATCAATGACAAGTATGGGCTGAATATGACACACACCCACTTGCTTCGTTTGTTTCGGTCAACGATCTTGAAGGGAGAGTACCGTACCAATACATCTTACTGTGAGCCGTTGATCTCGGCAGAAGAGTGGGACAAACTACAAGGCGTGATGCAAAAGAATGTGAAGCACGCAAGTAGAAAAAATGTGTTCCTGTTCAGCGGTCTTATACGTTGCCCCGTGTGTGGTAAGCGTATGGGTGGGTGTCACGATGGTTCAAGGAAGTACTACAGATGCCCACAGAAGTACTACGGCACCTGCACGATGAAGCACATTGTGAGTGAGAAAAAAATAGAGCAGTGGCTACTGGATAACATTGAAGATGACTTCAAAGTAAACGTAACGATGAAGCCAAAACAGAAAACAGAAGACCCTAAAAAGTACAAGGATCGTCTGCAAAGATTGAATGAAATGTACCTGCTGGGCAACATCTCTCAAAAAGAATACAAAGATAAATCTGCTGAGTTACAGCGTAAAATTGCCGAATTGTCAAAAAACGCTCCGCTTAAAACGCAAAATTTCGCCTCAAATTGGAAGGATTTATACCTCAGATTAGATGATGAACATAGGCGTTCTTTCTGGCGAAATCTGATTACAGAAATCGTTGTAACCAAGCAAGGTCAAGGGTTTCAGATTATGTACTAACTATACGTGACAGTCACGTAACAGTATGTTAGTACATAAATCCGTACAGGTGTTTGGAAAATACAAGGTATAACTATATGGCAAGGTTTAAAAAAGTCGCTTAAATCGCAAATAAATGAGTCGGTTTCTGTAGCCCAGTAATTGCAAGGGCTACAAGACACCAAAAAAGCAAAAAGGCAGGGCTTTCGCCCTGTCTCTTGCTTAGGAGATTATATGAAGAAAAAGAAGCACTTTGCTCCTTTACAGGAGCCTAAGCTGTGTTAGGTTATTGCCTTGTCAGCGTGTCTTCAAGTGTCACAGCAGACACCAAAGACCACGCACCATTCTGCTTCTTGTAAATGTTGTCGCCCTTAACAGACCACCCACTAGCATTGCCAGATAGCTCAACAGACCACTGTGCCGATGCTTCGTATTCTACTGTTAAGGTCGCTCCTGCAATAAGGCCACCATAGTATCCCAGTGACAGGCGCATAACAAAGTTGTCAAGTTCTGCCCTTGTCCACGAACCACAGTCAACAGTGTAAATGGTGTTCGATGTACCATTGACTGTTGTCAGCGAACCTTTTGCCGTACTACCTGCATAGCATCTTATGGTGCAGGTAGACCTTGATGCGTTTTCTTCGTGTGCCTTTACCTGCAGTGATACGCTTGTTATGGTCGCATTGCTCGGTATGCTTGACAGGTCAAAAGTGTAGTCTGCCGTACCTGTTACCGATGACCCAGAAGAATATACGTTGTTAGTGCTTGTACCTTCTTCTGCAGACACACCGATACAGTCCGACAGATGCCCTGTTGAATTGCAGTTCTGCGCTGTGAAGTCCTGCGGATATGCCACAAGCGTGCCACCGCTTTCCATACGCATATATAGGTCACCGTCTGCACCCAGTGATGCGCTAGGTACCGAAGTGCCACAGTATATGCCCTGCCCAGTACCGCCACCACCATTTTCATAGAACCGAACAGTACCACCGCCTGTCTTCGGCAAGTCTATTGCAGGTACATCTGCGTAAGATGCGCCCCATAAACTTATATTTGCCATAAGCCACTCCTTACGATATGGTCAGTACCTTTGTTGTGCTGTCCTGTGAGATTGACGGCAGGGTTGCGCTACCTGCTACATCGAAGATAGTTTTACCTGCTACGATATTGGCAGGAATAAGGTTCGCATCTCCTTTGATAGTCTGCGCCCCTGCCAAATACTGGTTGGCGTTAATGGTCTGATCCGATGTGGTTGGCGTGTAGGTCTGTGCAGTTTTTTCTGTCATTGATCCTGTGACCTTTGTGCCTTTAACATATGCCGTTGCGCCATTCCTTATCTGTGCGCCAGTGGCATTGGCATCGGATGTGTCCATAAATTTAGCCGTACCGCCACTTGTAGGTATGTCTACTTCTGGTACACTCTGATATGTTACGCCATTGATTATTACGTTCTGTGCCATTGTCTTCTCCTATGAAACTGTGATTATTGAGCCGTTATAGGTTATCAAGCCGTAATTCTGCGGTATAGGGTTGATAGTGATGTTCCGCAGGGCTTCTCTATGGTTGATGTTTATGACTTGCGTTTCTCTTGTTGGCGTAAACTCATATGCGCCAGTGTAGATCGCAGACACCGATGAAGGTATAGACAGGTCGCCTTCTACCCTTGCCGATGCAGACAAATTGCCTACAATAGACGAAGGTGCTGACAGGCTCCCTGCGATCTCACCGTGAACAGCACCCATTGCGCCTATTATTCGACCTTGTGAAGATAACGCTCCTGCTAATGTCTGTGGCGTACTCAATGCGCCTTTTATTTCGCCATATACGTTCATTTATTCGACCTCATCTATCATCTGCATTACCGATGAAATAAAGGTGTCTACAGTGCCGTCTGTGTGCGTTATCTGCACATCATAATTGTATTTTGATTCCGTCAGTGCTTGTGTTACTTCTGTGCCAAGGGTAAATGTCAGCGTATCGTTGGGTATGGTTTCGGTCAGTATCAGTTCATACTCCTTCTGCCCTACGTAGCCCTTTGACAGCGCAAATCTTACGACTTCGCCTTCTGTTGGTGTGTAGGTTTGTCCGTCCCTTGTCATACCCACAGTAAGCGTAAGAGTGTCGCCCCTTGTTATCTTGATGATGTTACCTTCGATTATCAGCATATCCTGCTCCTATTCTGTGGTCTTTAAGTCGCTTGCTTCTTCGTACAGCTTCTTGATCTCACCATTTCCGTCAAGCGCACGATACCCTTCATACAGGTTATCTATTATGCGCCAGTCATCGGCAAGGCGTACATCATTGTGAAGCCAGTCACGAAGAAGAACGCCAAGCCTGTCTTCACATAATGCCCTTAGTGCCATTTGTTCTGGGCTTTCTTTCTTAAGCGACTTTATTACCTCTTTTACTATCTCTGCGACTACGTTAGAACCTAACACTATCGCAATTAATTCCACTGCTTGTGTACTCATTTATTTTGCCCTTATTACCTGTATGGTGCTTGTTTTTACGTTGCTATTGTTCCAAGGCTTCGATGTGCTTATCCTTGGGTAGGCGTGTTTTCTTGAAGCGTGTGCGATCATACCGCCACCGATATATAACACAGTATGCTGACCGCTTTTCTTTCTGTATCTGATGATGTCCCCTGCCTTTAGGTTAAAGCCACTCAGTGAGCCAGTATGTACTATGCTCATAGTGCTTGGCACACTTGGGTATGCGTTCTTATAAGATGCAGGTAGTGCAAGGAATGAAGAAGAAATACCGCTTGCCCTTACGCAGGTAGATACAAAGTATCCGCAGTCTGTCTGGCTTATCTTTGCAGTCTTGCCCATATACTTTTTAAGGGCATACACATAAGCAGGTTTTGCACTGCCTTTTGTGTAGTCATACTTGGAAGATGCTGTGCCTTTTGGATAAGCGTAGTCCTTTGCCCTTGCTACGATTATTTCTGCCTTCGTAGGTGCCGTATTATTTTCTTTTGACGGTTCCTTGGGGTATTCTGCCTTATCGTGCGTGTTAAGGTATTTCTGCCACGTAGCCATAGACTTTTTGCCGAAGATGCCGTCAGCAGTTACGCCTATCTTCTTCTGCCACGCCTTGACAGTTCCCTGCCCCAGTATGCCGTCCTGTGCTACGCCTACCCACTTCTGCAGGTGCTTGATGCACACACTGCCACCCTTGCCATATTCCACATCAAGGCTTGGGTAGTATTTCTTTAGGTCTTTACGCTGACCGCTAATGATGCCGTCTTTAGGCGTACCGAAGAACCTCTGCATTTCCTTTATAGTCGCACTACCACCTTCTCCGTCACAGATAAGTTTTCCGCTAGGATCATACGGACTTACTTTTACATACACATCGGTATGAAGTGCATTGCCCATATATGGCGCACGTACTCCGTTGCCGTAACTGTTGATGCCGTTGCCGTAGGTGTAGTGGTGGTTCGGCAGTGTCCTTATCCATTTGATAGACCGCTTTCTGTTGGCAAGCGTGTCTGTAACACCTGCTTGATAGAAGTCTACTGCCCTGCCAGAAAGGTGCAGACTGTTCTGTATCGAACCGCCCAGTTTGCTGTTGTATGTCTTGTCCCTTAAACCGCAGGTAACTGTGATAGGTCTGCCGTAGTGATCTCGGATAGCCTGTATATTGCGTAGCATTTCGACTTTTAAAGTTGAAGGATAACCACAACAATACTTGCCACCGCATTCACAGCGGAATTCCTTTACACTGAAGTTCTTGGTATTACGTTTTACGTTGATAGCAGATATAAGCGCATTCTCTGTTTGCTGTCCGTACTTGCCGTCAACATACTTCGGGTACATCACTGCTAACTGAAACGCCTTGACCGAAGCGTAGCCCAGTTCTGCAAGGTATTCCTTTACTGTCTTATCATCAAGCATTGGTTATTCCTCGCTTTCTTTTTCCCCTTCTTCGTAAAGGTCTTCATTGAAGCCAAGCATATCTTTCAGCAGGTCTTCATTGAACATCTGCGTTTCGTTGTTCTCATACCAGTCTTTGTTAGCAGTATGCAGAAGCGCACCCAGTAAAGTGTTGAATGCTGTCAGTGTTGCCGTTATCTGCTCTGCGAAAGGTACGCCCCAGATGATACATACCGCAGATATAAAAGATGCAAGTGGCACGAATATCCACGCCACTACCTTTAAGGTGTCATAAGTTTTATCCGACATTTTCATTTGATTGTTCCCTTTCTACTTCTTGGATAATCTGGTAAAGACTTCTGATGCAGTCAGCCATAGCAAGTGTGCTTTCGCCCTTTGTTTCAATGGTCTGCATCACATTGAAAATAGCCGTTAGTTTCTCCTTCATCTTGCGTTCTCCAGTTCATTTATCTTTGCATCAAGTGCTTGGCAGTATGCCACAAGTGGTGCGATCAGTTCAGTGTAGGTCAGTCCTTTGTACTCTTGAATATCTGGGGTCAAGTCTGCCTGCCACTCATTTACTGCTTCAACGTCCTGCGCATAGAAGCCTAAATGCTCCTTGCCGTCCTTGATGTACCTTGAAGGCTTTAGCGCACGCATAAACTTAACGGCATCACTGCCAAGGTATGCTTCGTGTTCCTTCAGCCGTTTATCTGATGTGACAGTCAAGGCAACATTACTGTAAAGCCTTCTGCAGGTGTGGTAAATGTCTCCTTTTGTTCCTGCAGTATCTACCAAAAACCTTATCTGGGTATATTCCCTTTCTGAACCAAGTGATAGCAATAACTGCCCCGTGTTGTCCGAAGGAGACAGAAATGTCTCTACACTGCCTTCTGCTTCTCCCAGTGATTTGCCTGTTGATGCATATAACTCGAAGCCGTGACTACTACCAGCATTACCTACGCTTAGATAACTGTCGTTGTACACTTTGACTGCAGGCTGTCCGCTTACCAGTACTTCATCTGCTTCGCCACTTACGTGGATTGATGCGTAGTTTTCATACACATCTCCTGCATCATTCGCCACAAGGTTCAGCGTGTTTTCGTATGTAGCGGATACGGCTGAAAGTCGAAGCGAAGGTGTTGTATATCCTGTATAACTACTGGTTTTGAGTGACGTACATTTCAATGACCGACCGCTAAAATCTTCCCACCCTGCTTTTAAAGTCGCTATGGGATTGGTTCCGCTATAGAAGCCAACAGAGTTAGCAGAAAATATGCTGTTGTATCGGTTTGACTGCCCTATCCTTATGCCACTCGTTGCAAAAGATGCTAGTTCTGTCAAGCCGTTACGCAAGGCAATTCCATTTGACCTTGCCAATAGATTGTTGCCACCATTGGCAGGATCAGCAAGAAACTCGTCTTGTGTCTTTTCAGTAATGTGTGCGCCTGTATCTGTTCCAGTTGATGTATGCCAGAAATACTGGTCAGTATTTGATGCTATGTCATATATCGACTTGGTAGAAGTCAGCGTGATATTGTCTTCTGCTTTTATCATATGGTTTCTAACCTCGCTGTGATGTTTATGGTTGCTTGGTTACTGACTGTATAGGTCAGACCTGTGCCGATCTGTGTGCCTGTTGACTGGTTGTACCATTTCACTGCCAAGCCGTCTGCGGTTAACTGCGCTTGCGTGCATCTGAAACCCCTGTACAAGACATTGGCAGTTAAAGTGGTATTAACAAGCGAAGTCGTGAAGTTGTCACCATTGCTTGAAGTGATAGTCAAGGAATACCCTTCTATCATCTGTGCAAGCCCTGCGAAGTCTGTTGCCAGTGCTTGTATTCTGTCAGATATGCCAGATGACTTTATAAGATATTCGCCTAAGACCGCTTTCTGTGTGCCTTCTGCTTCGCTCGTTTCTATCTGCAAAAGCCGTGCTTCTAAATACAGTTCGCCTTCATCATCAATGATGTTTATTCTGTCGCCTATCTGCGCACCTTCTGGCAGTGCGGAAAAATCCACTTCATAGTTCACTGCAGGTACGCATCTTCTTTGAAGTTCTGCCCTTGCTTGCCCTGCCAAGATAGCCTTGTCCGTAGTATCAAACGAGTATGAACCTACCCACAGCCCGTCTTCATCAATGATGCTAGACCACCTATCCATAGCCGTTATATTTCGCATCTGACCGCTTGTTTTATCGACTTGGTACAAATCCCCTGTTATGAGGTCTGTGTAGGTATAATCGTAATTTACAAGGTCTATAGGCGTGTCCTGTCCGTCTGGTGTACCACCAGTTACCGCTAGGGCTGTGACTACATCTTCGATGCTCGTTTTGGTTATGATCCTGTCAATATCGTAGTTCAGCCTTAACTGCGGTATGGCTTCTTGCAGTCCTCTTTTCTGTACTACGTTTACTATCTTTTCCCTTACCTGCATCTGTTCAATGCGGAATGAATAATACAGTTCACAGTCCCACAAGGCGACCACAGACCTTATTCTTTCAGTGCAGGTGCTTTCGCCTTCCCACTCATATGTCTTGGTTGATGTAGGTGCGTCCCATATCTCAATAGCCCAGTCATCTGGCAGGAATGTCACTAGCATCTGCTCTATGGTCATATCGGTAAGAGTAGTGGCAGGGCATAGCGTGTTCAGTAAGTCCAGTCCTGCATCTTCGGCATATAACGATATTTCCTGCTCTTTGGTGTCGCTCTCTGTCTCCACTATCTGGTACAGGCTGTCATATGCCGTGTCGCTCTGCTTCAGAATGTAGTTACCTGCTACTATGCCCTGTTCAAGTTCTGCCCTTGTGTCATCGTCCCAAGTCAGTGTGCATTCAAAGGAATTCACGCCACTTTCCACATCTTCAACCAGTTTGTCTTCTGATACCCTTATGCCCTGCGGTAGTTCCGTAGAAGCGTGTCCAAGGATATTAAGTTGTCTGTCACAGAAGTAAATAATCATATATAGACCTCATTGAAGATGATTTTGATGACTGGCTTATAATTCGTATTTACCCAGTCAGACCACACAGCCCTTATTGCGTTCTGACCGACCTTTATTTCAAAGTCTTCCCAGTCATTACCTAAAGCACCATACTGTGGTTCAAGGTGTCCTGTCATTGAGCCTTTACGATAAAGGAATACATTTGCGCTATTGCAGTCTGCTTCTACTATGTCTCCTGCAGTAAATACGTTCGGTATCTCTGCAAAAGGCACGCCTGCTTTCTGGATAAGTGCGACTGATCTGACAGCATTTGTGTCAAATGTGCCTGTAGATTCTATGCTTATAGAAGTACAAGGCTTTGTGGCTATGTCGCTGTCCTTGAAGGTTCTGTCTGGCAGTTCGCCTACCGAGAACGTAACCACTGCTCCGTCCCTTGATATACCGCTGTTAAGGTTTGACTGAGTGTAGTTCCAACCACTCTGCACCCACCTTGTATTGGCTACCCAAGAAACGACCTTCTTCTTTTTCTTTTTCTTCTTTTTCTTTACGTAGGTAACTACCTGCGTGTAGTAGGTCTGTGCTACGTATACTGGCGTTCTGTTGCAGTAACCAAAATGCTCATTATACTGTGACAGGTCAATGGCATCTGTGCCTACCACCTTGTCATTGATGATGTACTTGACTGTTCCTGCAGTGCCACTGCCAGTTTTTTCGATTGAGAACCCTACTACAGTGGTGTTGCCATTTTTCAGAAGGGTCTTGAAGGTGCCAGTCTGAGTAGGCGAAGACACTGACAGTCTGTGAACCATATCAAGTTCAAAGCCGATAGTAGAAGCAATGTTCCGTCTAAGTGTACCTACGCCAGAAGCATAGTTCTGGGTCTGTCCTGCGCCATTGTTCCAGTACGGATCACTGATGCTTCTTATGGTCTTGCCAGAATTAGTCCAACCTGTAAACGCATCGAATTCACTGTTGATAAGTGCTTCATTCTTGTTTGTGGCATCTACGTCAATGACCTCTGGATTGCCTAACTGTATGATGCTTTCATCTGCATTCAAAAAGGCAACAAAGCCACAGTCTCCGTCTTCGGTATAGTCGCCACCACTCTTTGCAGATGCAAATTCACACCTAAGCAGTGGCTTACTAGGCATTACGCCTTTGTAGTTGAAGTTGAATGTAGCAGTGTTACCGCTGATAGTCGCATCAGTTGTACTTGTAAGCGTTATAGGCTGAACGCTTCTCTTGAATGGGTAGCCACAGTATATCTTCCATTCGCCAGTGACATTCATCTGACCTGCTTCAACAGATGCGTCCATTATTGGCGTGCCAGTAAAGAATTTATCCGTTTCGTCAGCAAAGATGAAGTCTGCTTCTTCAAGCGAAAGAATGTTGTTTAACTGGTTGAACCTTTCCCTAAATTCTTCTGGCGTGCTTGACAGAAGTTGGAAACCTACAGTAAGCACCCTTGCAGGGTATCTGTGGTTCTTTATCTTTTCTCCGTCTGCAGTGCCAGTTGAATATGTGCCAAGTTCTACTTCAAGGCTCTCACGACCTTTTGTGTAAAGCGTTCTGTAGCCGTCTATCAGTTTTTCAAGGAAACGTCCATTGATGCTGACCGCTTCCGTAGGCATACCTTGATAGAGTGCAGGATCAATGGCATATGTTACAGTTACGTTCCCACCATTAGACCATATGTTGTTGTCCCCCAGAAGCAGGCTTATCTGCTGTGCTGTTAACTGATAGGTCTGTGGTGT
>OCTW011529317.1_pt1 | contig 16452 bp, 13 predicted proteins | sample 1539671 | NCBI WGS metagenome assembly OCTW01 (sample SAMN02144230, study PRJEB22623) | gut metagenome | biome: sheep rumen | host: Ovis aries | place: New Zealand
CAAAAAGATCACCGGAAAGGAAATTTACGCAGAAAACGCGAAAAAGCTGGTGGACGGCCTGCTGGACCGCTGCTGCGACTGGACGGCGGATCGGTGCGGGCTCCTGACCCACTGCACCGCCAGCTACCATGACGACGGCGCCGGGCGGCATACCAACATCACCTACGGCGATTATTTCCTGACGGAAGCGCTGGCCAAGCTGAACGGGACAGATCCCATGCTGTGGCGGTAAGGAGGGACGCGGATGATCTCGATCAAAGCGATGGACGCTTCCGGGGCGATTCTGGCGTCCGCGGAACATCAAGAAGAAGCCCTGCTCTGTGTTGACCGCGTCTATCAACCTGGAGACCGGCTGATCATCGAAGGCGCAAAGCATCTATGGGTGCAGATGGATCAGTCGCTTTCAGGCGCTTGTGTCTATGCCCCGGAAGGGGTCATGGATTGGCCCGTTCCCGCCGGGGAGCACCGGCTTGCCTACGCCCCGGGCATCTTTGAAGCGCCCCGCCACGTGATCATTGCCCGGGCGATGACGGAAGAGGAAATCGCGGCTCCCCGCAATATCGCCCTCAACCCTGCGGACCTTCGGGGAGATACCAACTTCTACCCGCACTGCACCGCCAACGTGGAAACCAGGAACGAAGCCTGCTTCTGCGCCCGGAACGTGATTGATGGGATGCGGCTGAATACGTATCACGGCGAATGGCCTTACCAGAGCTGGGGCATCGGCGCCAGGGAAGACGCCTGGTGCAGGCTGGACTTCGGCCGGGAGGTGGAAGTGGACCAGATGGCCCTGATCCTCCGGGCGGATTTCCCGCACGACGCCTACTGGACGGAGGGCCACGTGGTGCTTTCCGACGGGGCGGACATTCCCTTCTCCCTGAACAAGACCGGCGAAAGGCAGTGGGTTTCCTTAAAAGGGCACCGCGTTTCCTGGATGCGGCTGGAGCGCCTTCAAAAAAGCGACGATCCATCCGCTTTTCCTGCCCTGACGGAGTGGGAAGTGTACGGGAGGGGCTGAAGATGAGCGTATGGGTTGATCGTTTCCGAAGAGGGACAGCCGCGCTGCTGTTCCTGACGCTCCTTTTGAGCCTCGCCGGATCCTGTGCGGAGGAGGTCCCCGATACTTCCGAAGTGATGCGCCAGTATGAAGAACGCATCGACAAAATCGAACCGGTCATGGCCGCCATCGCCAGGAAGAAAACCCATCCCTGCATCTATATCACCACCCAGGACCGCCGCTCCATCCAGTCCAAGGAGGAGTACGTCCCCGCTGTTATCAACGTCTTTAACTGCCCGGAGGACATGCGGCTGACGGCCACCGGCGGCGTCCGGGTCCGGGGCAACTCGACCGCGAACGACAAAAGCGAAAAACCCTATCGCATCAAGTTTGATAAAAAGCAGAGCCTGCTGGGCCTGCATGACGGGAAAGCGTACAAAAGCTGGGTGCTGCTGCGCTCCTTCTGGAACCTGGCCTCGGATTATACGGCCTTTCAGCTGGCTAAGGCCATTTTTGGCGGGAAGTATTACAGCAGCGACTGTGTGTTCGTCAACCTCTACGTGAACGGCTACGCCCAGGGCGTCTATCTGCTTTGCGAGCAGAACCAGGCGGCCAAAGGGCGCATGGAGGTCCATGAGCCCGAGGAAGGGGAGACGGGGACGGACATCGGCTACCTGCTGGAGATGGACAATTACGCCTCGGACGAGCATCCCTATTTTTCGGTTCCCGGCCGGGAGGAAGTCACAGACATCGCCGGGGAAAGGCGGGTGATCCCCTCCCGGAACTACAGCATCAAAAGCGACCTCCGTTCCAAGGAACAGGAGGAATATATCGGGAAGTACCTGCAGGGAGTGTTTACAGTGCTCTACGAGGCGGCCGCGAATGGAAAGATGCTTTTCCTGGACGAGAACCTGGACCTTTGCCCGGGGGAGGGTTTTGAAACGCCCTCTGATGCGGTCAGCGCTTTGATCGATCTTGAATCCCTGGCCAACATGGCGATTTTGGAGGAGCTGACCCAGGATTACGACGTCGGCGCGGGCAGCTTCTATCTGGCGGTGGATTTTTCCGAAGGAAGCCTGTACCAGAAGCTGACGTTTCTCGGCCCGTGGGATTATAACTGGGGATATACCGAGGACCCGCAGGGCGGTTATTACGCCCTTACCTTCCAGAAGCTGATGGAGGATCAGTGGGAGCGCTCCAACGTCTGGTTTGTGCTGGCCATGAAGCTGGATGGCTTTGAGCAGATCGTCAGGGAAAAGTGGAAGAAACTGTCTGACAGCGGCGTCCTGACCGAAACGCTCCGCCGGGTACAAAGCGAGTGTGAAAGCCTGGCCCCGGATCTGGACAAGGACGGCTGGAAGCTGCAGAACGGGCTGAACATCGTTAGGTACGTCGAAAAAAGAATCCAGTGGCTGGACAAGCAATGGAAATAACCCGGGCAAACATTGGAAAACGGGAAACTTGACATCTGGCCGCAGGGAAGCTACAATGAAGCGGAGAACAACCCGGCTTTCAGGACCGGCCCATCGTCCATATGAAGGAGGCTGTTTTATATGAAAATCGCAATCTGTCTGCTCCTGTGCGCGGCCCTGCTGCTTCCCGCTTCCGGCGTCCTGGCGGCGATCAGTGACCGTACCGCGGAGGATTATTCTCCCGCCCTGTATCAGCTCGCGGAAGAGCACGGCTTTAAGATCGGGATCTGCCTGTCTCCCAATCAGCTGCGGGACAGCAATTACCTGAATTTCCTGACCACCCAGTTCAACACCACCACCTGCACCAATGAAATGAAGGCGTATTCCCTGCTGGACCAGCGCGCTTCCAGGAACAGCGAGGATGGCATGCCCCGCATGAACTGGTCCACCGCGGACCGCATGGTCTCCTGGGCGCGGGACTTCGGCGTCGGGGTGCGCGGCCATGTGCTGACCTGGGACGCCTATATGACGCCCTGGTTCTTCCATGAGGGCTATGACGAAAAGAAGCCCATCGCATCCCGCGAGGTCCTTCTGGCCCGGATGGAGAGCTACATCACCCAGACGATCACCCACTTTGAAGAAAAATTCCCCGGCACCGTGTACTGCTGGGACGTCGTCAACGAAGCGATGGGGGACAGCCCGTCCGAATACAAGGCCGGGGACCTGCGCCATCTGCGCACCAAACGGAACGGCGCGCCCAACCCCTTCTATGAATACGTCGGCCCGGATTACGTGGAATATTCCTTCCTGTACGCCCGGAACGCCGTGGAAGCCCTGGGGGCGGATATCCGCCTGTTCTACAACGACTACAACATGGTCTACAACGATAAGCGCACAGCGGCGAAATATCTGGTGGAAAGCATCAACAGCTTCGCTCAGGATGCCGAGGGCAACAACAGAAAGCTGATCGACGGCATCGGCATGCAGGGCTACCTGGGCGGCTACGGCGTGCAGCAGGGCTGCCTGTCCAACGACCTGATTACCAACACCCGCCAGAGCATCGAGGCCTACGACGCCCTGGGGATGGAAGTACACATCACCGAAATGGCCCTGCGCAACTACGAAGAAGCCCGCCTGGACGATCATGCCGCCTTCTACGGCAAGATGTTTGACATGCTGGCCAAGGTTAATCAGGAGCTCGGCCACAATGCCCTGACCTGCGTCACCATCTGGGGCGTCAGCGACGTCACGCCTAACGCTTGGAACGAATACACCTGGAAGCTGAACGGCACCTGGGCCGGCATCCTGACCGAAAAGGGCCAGATCAAAACCTCCTTTGACGCCATGTACGACGCCCTGGCGGAATAAACCAATCGCCGGATCAAAAATCCATTCCTTTAAAAACATTGTCCCCGCCGTTCGGAACCCCGGCCTGTCCCGGGCTTTCTGAGCGGCGGGGCTTCTTATCGCTTGACAGTTGACGGACAAATCGGTATAATACAAAACGTCGACTGACTTTGGAGTGGTATCGAAGAGGTCATAACGGCCCCGACTCGAAATCGGGTAAGCCGGCTTGTAACCGGTCCGTGGGTTCGAATCCCACCCACTCCGCCAACGCTAAACCCGCATGAAACAAAGTTTCATGCGGGTTTTCACGTTACTCCTTAGCATTCCTGCGATTTCGTTGAATAGACGATTGATTTCGCTTGAATTTCGCGAAATGCTTGCTCAATTTCGCGAAATGTTATATAATGATTTCGCGAAATCCTGCGTGAGGTGAGCATGATGGAATATTTAAGCATAGCGGAAGCCGCTGCCCGCTGGGGAATCTCCGGCAGGCGAATCCAGCAATTATGCAAAAGCGGATCCATCGAAGGGGCAAAGAAGGAAGGCCGCGCCTGGCTGGTGCCCGGGAACGCGCAGATCCCTCTTCACCCAAGGGTGGAAAAACGTCCGCAGCTTCTTCCGCTGCCGGTGGGCATTTCCGGCTATGTGGAAGCAGTCACCAAATATTATTATATCGACAAAACACTGCTGATCCGCGATTTCATCGACGCGCTGCCCAAGGTGTCGCTGTTTACCCGGCCCAGGCGCTTCGGCAAAACCCTGAACATGGATATGTTGCGGGTTTTCTTTGAGCGCACTGAAACGGATACCTCTGTTTATTTTAAGGATAAAGCCATTTGGTCCTGCGGCGAATATTACCGCAGTTTCCAGGGCAGATATCCTGTGATTTATCTCTCTTTTAAGGACGTAAAATACGTGTCCTGGGAGAATGCGCTCAAAGACATTGCCGCCAACATCCGCGGAGAATATGCCCGCCATGAAGAACTGGCGGACAGCAGCGCCTGCAATGCCGTGGAAAAGCAGCTCTACTCTGCTATCATTGCCGGCACCGCAGACGAGGTCACGCTCTCCCGTTCCCTGGCAGTGCTGGCCGCTATGCTGCATAAGCACTACGGCATGGAGGCCGTGATCATCATTGACGAATATGATACGCCCATTCAGCAGGGCTATGCCAACGGCTATTATGATCAGGTGATTGGTTTCATCCGCAATCTGTTTTCCGGCGCGTTCAAAGATAATCCTGATCTGGCCTACGGTTTCCTGACCGGCATTCTCCGCGTGGCCAAGGAGAGCATTTTCAGCGGCATGAACAACCTGAAGGTCAACACCATTCTCGACGACCGGTACAGCAGCTACTTCGGCTTCTCCAAGGAGGAAGTGGAGCAGATGCTGAATGATTACGGGCAGAAAGACAAGCTAGCCGAGGTCTGCGACTGGTATGACGGCTACCAGTTCGGCCAGACGGAAATTTTCAATCCTTGGTCGGTCATCAACTATGTGGATGAAAAGTGCGTGCCAAAGGCCTTCTGGCTTTCTACCGGCAGCAATGACATCATCGGCGAGATCGTCGCCTCCGCAACGCCGGAGATTACCGAAAATCTGCGCCGTTTGATGCAGGGCGAAACCCTTTCCACCTATGTGGACAGCAGCGTGATCTATCCGGAGGTCAAAAAGAATCCGTCCAGCATTTACAGCTTTTTGCTGGTGGCCGGCTATCTGCGCTGCACAAAGATCCTGCCCCAGGACGACGGCAACTTTATGTGCCAGGTTTCCATTCCCAACAAGGAAATCGCCTTTGTGTATGCAAAGGAAATCATTTCCCGCCTGAACCCTGCTGGCGGAGAATCCACCGCTGCCTCCATCCAGCAGGCAATTTTTGAAAGGGATGCGGCCACCCTGCAAAAGAACGTCGAAAAATATTTACTGGAAACCATCAGCGCTTATGATACCGGTTCCGAAGCGTTTTACCAGGGATTGATGATCGGCCTGTGCGCTATTCTCAACAACCGCTATTTTGTCCGTTCCAATCGGGAATCCGGACTGGGACGCTTCGACATCCAGCTGCAGCCCATGGATCGGCAGCTGCCGGGCTTTATCTTCGAGCTGAAAACATCCCGGAATCAGAAGGATGATCTGGAGCTTCTGGCCCAGACCGCGCTGGATCAAATACAGAAAAAGCAGTATGAAACGGAAATGCGAAGCGCGGGTGTGAACGCTGTGATCCGGATGGGGATTGCGTTCAGAGGGAAAGAAGTTGTTGTGAAACATGATGGAAAGTAAGGAGGATAATCTCATGGATGAGAAGAGGTTTGACTGGGTGCCATTTTATAAAGAATTAGCAGATCAATTGCTGCCTTATCAGAAAAAACGTCAGGAATTGATTGAAAAAATCAGGCAGATTTATACTATGACGGGAATCAGTATGCCAACGTTGGAACAGGATGATCATATCGATGATATGGACCCGTTTACAGTGTTTGGCCTGTTCAATAAAACCTCCATGAAGATGACAAATCGAATCAGAATCATTCAAGCGGTTGCACAGTTGTTTAGCATTTCTGCCCCTTTACCGACTGCCTTTGACAGTATTCCAGTATTGAATAATCTGAATGCAACATTTTATCCTTTCCGTGATGATCGGCCTGCCGATACAATGGACACCCTATGGCAACTATTTGTGTATGCTTTGGCATACGCTAAAGAAAAGAATGAGCAAAACCTACAAAAACTGTCTGTCATTTTCGATCATGCCATGGAGATTAAATATAACGGCAACAGCAAAATCACCATGGGTTTATATTGGATCGCTCCAGAAACTTTTTTAAATCTGGACAGTCGGAATAAATGGTATATTTATGAATCTGAAAAGTTGCCGGAGACATTCGTTCATTCTTTGCCTGACATTGATGGTAAGTTGACTGCTGAGATATATTTTGAACTTACAAACAAATTGAGGACGTATTTGGAGACATCGGAAAGACCATTTCACAGTTTTATGGAGTTGAGCTTTGAAGCATGGAAATATTCACAAGAAGTAAATGAAAAACAGAAAGCAGAAAAAGAAAATAAATCTCTGAACGCAGCAATTATACAATGGTTCAAACCGATCATTGATGCTTTGAAAGATTTGGGTGGGTCTGGAACCCCCGAGGAAGTAAGAAACTGGATCATTGAGCATGAGCATCTTTCTGAAACCATAATTCACGAGAAAAGAGGAGCGAAACAGCAGAGCAAATTCAAAAATGATGTTGCGTGGGCGCGAAACGATCTGGCAGAAGCGGGCTATATTGATAAAACAGTACGTGGAAAATGGACTCTTACGGAGCAAGGAAAAACTGTAGAAATGACACAAGAGCTTGCTTCAAAGATCGTTGCTGATGTTCGGAAGAAGACTAGAGAAAAAAGAATCAATAACGGGTCTGCATTAGCTGACGAGGATGTAGATATTACTCATTATTGGCTATACTCACCCGGCGAGGGTGCGTCCATGTGGAATCAATTTTCCAGGGACGGCATTATAGGAATTGGCTGGGGAGAAATCGGTGATCTTGCATCCTATGAGACCAGAGAAGAAATGATATCGGCTTTTAAAAAGATCAATCCGCAGTTCTCTTACAAAATGGATTCATTGGCAACATGGCAGTTATCCAAGCAAATGCAGCCAGGAGATATTGTATATGTCAAAAAAGGCGTGCACCAGCTTGTGGGATGGGGCATTATCACTTCTGAATATGAATATAATCCAGATTATAACGATAGATTTCCAAACATTCGTCATGTTGATTGGAAAAGTGTCGGTGTACGGGATTGTCAAAGACAGCTCCAACAAAAAACATTGACGGATATTACTCAATACACGGATATGATTGCAGAATTAGAGAATTTGTTTATTCAGGAAGATGAGGTGCCAGAGGAAGCGGAAGCTGCACCGGATTATCCTTTATACGATGAAAAACAATTCCTTCATGATGTGTATATGGATAAGACTACCTATGATACTTTGGTGGGGCTGGTGCGGACAAAGAAAAACATTATACTGCAAGGAGCTCCAGGCGTGGGAAAAACCTATACCGCCAAGCGGTTGGCTTATTCCATGATGGGGGTAAAGGACCAGGACCGCATCATGATGGTACAGTTCCATCAAAGCTACTCCTATGAGGACTTCATTGAGGGCTTCCGTCCTGCCAGTAACGGGAACGGATTTGAAATCAAAAAGGGCTCCTTCTATTATTTCTGCAAAAAAGCTGCTGATGATCAGGAAAACGAATATTTCTTTATTATTGACGAAATCAACCGCGGGAACCTGAGCAAAATTTTCGGTGAACTGTTCATGCTGATCGAAAACGATAAACGCGGGAACGCCCTTCAGCTGCTCTATTCCGATGAAAAATTCTATGTTCCCCGGAATGTGTACATCATCGGTATGATGAATACTGCAGACCGTAGCCTGGCCATGCTGGATTATGCCCTGCGCCGCAGGTTCGCTTTCTTTGATATGAAGCCTGGATTTGAAAGTGAGGGTTTCCGGGCATACCGCGCCGATTTGGATAGTGATAAGTTTAATCGCCTGATCGCCTGTGTTGAAAGCCTGAACAGCGTCATCGCCGATGATGAATCATTGGGCGAAGGGTTCTGTATCGGCCACAGCTACTTCTGCAATCTGAAGGAAGCAGACGACGCGGCGCTTCTCTCCATTGTAGATTATGAACTTGCCCCGTTACTGCGGGAATACTGGTATGATGACCGTACAAAGGCCAATGATGGGATCAACCGTTTGAAGGATGCGATCAAATGATTCCGATCCGAAATATTTATTATATGCTGTCCTATGCCTTTCAGGTGCTGAATGCCCAAGGCTATAAGGAGATGGCAACTGAGGATTTTCACAATATAGCAGATTTATGCGCTGCCATTTTGTGCAAAGGGGTTTCTCAGCAAATCAAGCAGGGACTGGGCAGGGAATATATCGAAAAGACAGAGCAATTGTCGGCGCTTCGCGGACAGATCAACATTTCAGAATCCATCAAAACACAATCCATGCTTCGGCAGCGGTTAGTCTGCTCCTATGATGAATTTTCTGTCAATTTTCCCTTAAATCAAATCATCAAATCCACGATGATGCTACTTTTGCACGGGGACATTGACAAACGGCGAAAACAGGAGCTGAGACGATTGCTGGTATATGTCGGGGAAGTGGATGCTCTGGACATTCACACCATCGACTGGCATGTGCAATATAACCGCAACAACGAACACTATCGTATGCTGATTTCCATCTGCTATTTGGTGGTGAAGGGGCTGCTGCAAACCAACAGAGACGGATCCACCAAGTTGATGGATTTCTTGGACGAGCAGCGCATGAGCCGGCTCTATGAAAAATTCATTCTGGAATATTACCGCAAACATTTTCCTTCGCTTCACGCAAGCGACAAGGCCATCATCTGGGATATCCCGGAGGAAACCGATCCTGCCATGATCTGGCTGCTGCCTGGAATGCATTCCGATATTACTCTGCGCCATCATGGCTTGACACTGATTATTGACGCTAAATTCTATCAGCATGCCATAACAAGTTACATGGATCGACAAATGCTGAATAGCGCCAATCTATATCAGATTATCACCTATGTGAAAAACGAAGACAAGGCAAATAGTGGCAATGTGAGCGGCATGCTGTTGTATGCCAGAACGACCGAGGAAACAGAGCCATTCCTGTCAGTCAAAATGGGCGGCAATCAGATCGATGTGAGGTCTCTTGATCTGAACAGGTCTTTTAATGAAATTGCTTCAGCTCTGGATGAAATTGCCTTTGGCTGCTTCGGCTCTTCCATCAAAAGAATTGCATAAGCAATGCCCCTGTGTAAGCCATCAACCTGCACAGGGGCGTTGTTGCATCATGGCGTCATCTGTTTTAAATTACGCGACAGTAGGGGAGTCAAAGCCCAGGGCTGTGGCTTTTTTGGTGCAATTATGTTATGATGTTATAAGAAATCAGACATAAGAAACAAGGTATCAGAAACAAAGGCACTTCAACCAACCTGTCCACAGGAGGAAACAGCGATGGATGACCGGACGACTGCGCGCCGCACCTGTCTTTTTGCGGTGTTTTTCCTGCTGGCGGGCGTGGTGAATCTGCTTTCCCGCTCCGGGATCGCGGTGCTGGATGCGCTTTGCGCCGGCTGCAATTATCTGATCTATGTCGGCCTCCTGCTCTACTGGTTTCAGTCCGTCCGGGCGAGGCTACTGCCCTCCCGGACGAAAAACTGGATGGTCGGGGCGGCGGCGCTGCTGCTTTTGTATCAGCTGCTGCGGGTGTTCGCTTATCGCTGTGCGACGGAACCGGCGGCAATACGCTGCCTTTGCTATCTGTATTTCGGGCCGATGACCCTGATCCCCACGCTGTTTCTGATGACCTGCCTGCGCATCTACCGGGGGAACCGGCCGGGACGATGGGACGAGGCCTTGCTGCTGATCCCACCGGTCCTGCTCTCCCTGCTCGCTCTGACCAACGACCTGCATTTCCTGGTGTACCGGCCGAAGATCGACCTCGCCGCCTTTGCCGTGGATACCGGTACCTACACGTATGGGCCGGTGTTTTTTGCGATCTACGCCTGGATGATGCTGAGTCTGGCCGCGGGACTGGTTCTGCTGTTCCGGGAAACGAGGCTGCAGGCCAAAAAGGCCCTTCCGTACCTGGCCGCCGTCGTCGAGTTCTGGTTCGGCGGGCTTGCGCTGTTTATCCTGGTGTTTGACGGGACCACGCTTCCGCGCATGTACAACAACCCGGATATCCACATGTTCGGGATGATTGGGGTGCTGGAGGTCTGCATCCGGTATCACCTGATCCCGCACAACGCGGGCTATGCGGACTTTTTCGCCGCCCTCCGGACGCCTTCGCTGGTGACGGACAGGGCCCTTCATCCCGTCTACCGCTCTGGCAGTCCGCTGGCGGCGGACGGCGCTCACCTCCGGGCGGCCCTTGCCTCCCCGGTTTACCTGACGCCGGACCTGAAGCTCTCCGGCCGGCCGGTGCGGGGCGGCTATGCCTTCTGGGCGGAGGACGAGACGGAAGTGCACCGGGCCCAGGACCGGCTGGAGGAGGCTAACGAGCTCATCGAGTCGGAAAACACCCTGATCCAGGCCGAGACGGAGCAGCGGGAGAAGGACGCCTGGCTCCAGTCCCGGCACCGCATCTATCACGAGATCGCGGAGATCCTGTACCCCTGCCAGCAGCGCATCGAAGGGATGCTGGGCAGGATGGAGCCGAATTCACCTGCCTTCCGCCAGCAGCTGGCCGAGGTTTCGGTGCTGAACGCCTACGTCAAGCGGAAGACGAACCTGCTTTTGTTTTCAGCGGAGCGGGACCATCTGACCACCCAAGCGCTGTTCCAGGCGCTCCGGGAGTCGGCGAACTATCTGTCCCTAGCAGGCCTGCAAACCAGCACAGCGCCGCCGGAGGAGGAGAGAGCCTTGGCCTCCGCCGACGTGGTTTCCCTGTACGACGCCTTTGAAGCGGTGGCGGAAGCCCTGATGGGCAAAGTCTCCTCCCTGATGGTCTCCTGGCAGGGGGAAGCCCTGGTGTTGGCGATGGCGGAAGCACCCATTCCGGCCCTGAACAGCCTCCCCGTCCCGGCCCGGGTGCGGGAGGTGGAGGGCATTCTGTACCTTGACCTCTTTGCCGAAGCGAAGGGAGGGGTTCGGTCATGACTATCAAGGAAGCCATGCTGTCCGCCGTTCGCCTGCCCGTGCTGGGCATGCTGTTCCTGCTGATCACCTGTCAGATGGCCCTGGTCATCGCCGCCTTCCGGGACGGGCGGAGCCGCCGCTTTCAAAGCGCCCTCCTGGTCCCGTTCTCTCTGAGCGCGGTCGTTTTCTGGCTCTGTCTGTGCGTGATCAGCTGGCAAAATAATTATCCCGGCTGGACCCGGGAGCCTCCGGCCTGGCTGGGGACTGTCTGCGCCTGTCCGGTGTGGACAATTTGCGCCTTTGAGGCCGTGATCGCCGTGTTCCTAGGTTTAGCCCTGCGCAACACCTTGCGCTACCGGCAGCTTCATGTCACACCGGACAGCGTCAAGCAGGCCATGGACCTGCTGCCGGTGGGTATCGCCTTTGTCAGGCCGGACGGGGTGGTGGTCTTCCGCAACCTGGTGATGGACCATCTTTCAGCCGCTCTGACCGGCAAGCTGCTCACCGACTGGAATGCTTTCCAGGCTGCGGCGGGCGGGAACCAGGTGTCCGCGGAGGGCAAGGTCTGGCAGCTCCGCAGTCAGGAGACGCCCGGCAGTTCTCTCCTTCAGGTCACCGCCACGGATGTTACCGAGCAGGCCGGGATTCTGGCCGACCTAAAGGCGAAGAACAGGAAGCTCCGTGACATCCATCTGCGCCTGGAGATCTACAACCGCCAGGCGGAGCGGATCATCATCGCCCAGGAGCTGCTGACCGCCCGAATGACGGTCCACGACGAGCTGGGCAGCGTCCTGCTGGAGAGCCGCCACTATATGAGCAACCCGGCCTCCATCGACGAAGCCCTCCTGCTCCAGGCGCTGAAGAACGCCAACACCTACCTCCTGCGGGAATATGAGGGAGACGATACCGCCATTGATCCCCTGACCGAGGCCGTCCGGATAGCCCAGGCCATCGGCGTGAAGGTGGAGCTGACCGGCGTTCCGCCCGCGGAGGAAGGCCCCCGGGCCGTCCTGGCCGCGGCCATCCGCGAATGTGCCGCCAACGCGGTCAAGCACGCGGAGGGGGACCGCCTCACAGCGGACGTGCGGCGCACGAAGGCGGGGTTACGCTTTACTCTGTGCACCAACGGCCAGCCGCCCTCCGCCCCCATCCGGGAAACCGGCGGCCTTCTCTCCCTGCGGACCCTGGCGGAGAGTCAGGGAGGGAGCCTCCGCATCGACTGTCTGCCCGAGGTCCGTATCACCATCACGATTCCTGCCCCGGAGACTGCGTGATGGTAGCGAAATCATTATCGGATTTAAATTCGACGAATACTAAATCGACGAATATGAATTCGACGAATATGCCTTGACATATAAAAGCTGTTCCATTATACTATCCGTACAGAATGGGGGGTGATATTCATGCTGTATTTTCGAAACAGAGAAAAAGAGCAACTTCATGAGTTTGTTCGTCATGCGCGGCACAAGGCGATGGCAGTTTATGGAAGACGGCGCACTGGGAAAACTGCCTTAATCCTGGATTATTACGAGAATGCTCACGATGCGCAAATGGTTTATTTCCAGTGCACTTCGTTTGACTATTCTTCTTGTCTGAAAGATTTTATATCTGTTCTTGGTACGTATAACAGCTCCTTGGAGCCGCTTCTGCGGTCCTATACCACGTTCAGGGATGTGTTTGCTTTTCTTTGCACAACTCAGCTTGATCATCCGAAAGTGATAGCTGTAGATGAGTTTCCCTTCCTGGCAAAAAAGAATGAAAATGTGCCTGTCGAATTCCAGTGGATCATAGACCATGCGCTGACAGGAATGAAGATCATCCTCCTTGGGTCCAGCATTTCATTTATGCGCAGGCAGATCAGGGAAGAACAGTCTCCTTTGTACGGACGCTTTGATGTAATTCTGGAGATTCTGCCTTTTTCGTTCTCCGAAGTCCATGAATTATTTCCAGTTTTTGAAGACGCAATGGAGGTTTATGCTCAGACAGGTGGAGTTGCCCAGTATGTTATGATGTTTCTGGATTATCCAACCGTCAAAAAAGCGTCGGAGTCATTGTTATTTGACCGCACGGGACGATTATTTCTGGAAGCGCCGAATTTGCTGATGCAGGAAATACAGGACATAACGACGTATGTTTCCATGATGCGGGTGATAGGGTGCTCTGAAAAGGAAACCGGGAAGATTGCCAAGCAATGCGGCATGGAGCAGCGGAATGTTTACTCCTACCTCAATAAACTGACCGACCTTGGTATTGTATCCAGAGTTGATAATCCGCTTTCCGCATCGAAGGAAAGGCGTTATCGTATTTCCGACCCTTTTTTCCGTTTCTATTATACTTTTCTGGAACCGAATGTGTCCCTCATTTCGACACTCAGGGAAAAATCCAGGGCTGTCATTCTCAATGACCAATATCATGAGTTCCTTGGTTTTGTTTATGAGGATGTGATTCGGTCAAACTGCTATCAGTATGCGCTGGATCAGCGCCTGCCGTTCATGCCCAGGACGATCGGGAAATGGTGGGGCCAGGTGAAAACGGAAGGCCAGTGGACGGAAACAGAGATCGACCTGGTTGCCTATGACGATCACCATTTGCTCCTGGGTGAATGCAAATATCGCGAAAAAGCTGTTGGTCTGCAGGAACTGAACCGGCTGATGTTCAAAGCGCAGTTTGTAGCGTCAAAAAGCCGGGAACTTTATTATCTGCTTGCCAGCAAAAGCGGCTTTACGGACGAACTGATGTCTTTATATGATCCGCATGTGATATTGATTCATTCGTGCTGATATCCTGCCTGATCCATAGCGCCATCCAAAGAATAGCCTGCAAAGCGGATACACCCTGAAAGCTCACCCATGATTTTCACTTCCGTGCAAAAGATCTTGCAAAAAAGACAATAACACGGTAAAATAAGTAAGAAAATCTTACGAGGAGGGTTGCTTTATGTCGGAATATGTAACGGATGTAACAGCCGTTTCTTCTAAAGGACAGATTGTTTTACCCAAAACGATACGTGATTCTCTTTCTCTGATGACCGGTGCGCGCCTGATGGTCATGTGTGATGGAGAAAATATTCTGCTCAAGCCGATTCGTAAACCTGACATTTCAGAATTTCGCTCCATGATGGATGCTGCGAAGGACTGGGCCTCGGATGTCGGGATGAAAGAGGACGACATTGATGAAGCGATCCGGGACCTCAGAAGAACAAAGAAGCAGAAGACATCCTGAACTTCACCGTGCCATAGAAAACATTCCCAACCGCAGACTTTTTAAGACATTAAACATATTTAAACGATCCTTTCAACATATATTTTCAGGAGGCCCCACCAGATGATCAAAATTTATGGCATGCCGACGTGCCCTTATTGTGATTATGTGCATGAACAGGTCAAGGGCCGCGAGGACGAGTTTGAGTACATCAATATCGGCGAAAACATCCGGAACATGAGCGCTTTCATGCGGCTGCGGGATACGAATCCGGTGTTCGATCACCTGAAAGCGATCGGGGACGTGGGCATTCCCGCTTTCGTGTTCGAGGACGGCCGGGTATCGGTGGACCCGGCGGATGCCGGGCTGATCGAATACGGCGCTCCCGCCGCCTGCTCCCTGGAGGACCACAAGAGCGGCCGGAAGGGCTGCTGACAGATTGCTTTTGCGCTTCAAGACAGGCCGGGAAGGGGAAACGGTATGATTCAAAAGTACAAGATCGAAGAAGCGATTCCCATCCTGCATGACTGCGGGATCACGAAGATCGCCGTCGAGCATGATCACATGGTCTTTACCTTTGAGCATGAGCTATACCAGCACGAGGCCATACAGCAGATTCACCCCGGGGCAAAGAGCCTGATCATGTCCTTCCATCTGACCCTCCTTGCGAAAGAGGAGGAATACCGCCTCTATGTCCGCAAGGCCGGCAAGCGGCGGGAAAGCTATAAGCGGATCAAAAAGGAAACGCTGATGGACCTGCCGAAGGGGGAGCACGGCCTTCAATACCTGTACCATTACGTAGGCGCCAGGGAGATGATTCTCCACCTGTGCACGGATCAGAACTATGTGCTCTACGTCTGCGCCGATGAAGTGGAGTTCAACTGGATCGAATCGCAGCAGTTTATCGTTTAACCCGGCGCTGCCAAAACTGGACCTTTCCCAGCGCCGAAAAGTTGGTGTTCCGCCGTCCGCCGCCCGATGGGGCGGTTTTTTTGTGAAAAAAAGCGGAAATTTTCCTCCAAAATGGGCCGCACGGCCCATGACAGCCTGGGCCTTCATCCGATATAATACAAGTGGAGTAATATCGTTATCACGCCCGGAGGTGGTGCGTTTGGAAAAGCTGTATAGTGTGGTCGTGGTGGACGATCAGTTTGTGTCCCGGAGCTTCTTTGAGATCCAGGTGGAGATGAGCAAAGATTTCGGCCTGGCCGCTTCTCTGGCCAGCGCGGAGCAGGCCATTGCTTTCTGCATGGAGCATCCGGTGGACCTGGTGATCATGGACGTGATGATGCGGGTGGGGCTGGACGGCCTCACCTGTGCGAAGGCCATCCACCGCAACAACCCGCACGTGAAGATCATCCTGACCACCTCCACGGCGGAGGCCCAGTGGATCGACGAGGCCCGGGAGGCGGGGATCGAGAGCTTCTGGTTCAAGGAGTATTCGGACATCCCTTTGACCCAGGTGATGTACCGCACCATGGCCGGCGAGCACGTTTTCCCGGACAGCCCGCCCAACCCGGATTTCGGGGACGCCGAGAAGGCCGACCTGACCGAGCGGGAGCTGGAGGTGCTGCGGGGGCTGACCCGGAACATGACCAACGAGGAGATCGCGGAGGAGATGTGCATCTCCCCGCACACGGTCAAGCGGCACGTCGAGAACCTGCTGATGAAGACCGGCTACAAAAACCGCATCGACCTGGCGGTGAACGCCAAGGCCCTGGGCGTGGTGGTCCACGAGGACGACCGCACCGAGAACAGACCACCCAAAGGAGGAAACAAAGCATGAAGCGGAAAATGTGGATCGTGATG
>OCTW011296412.1_pt1 | contig 16451 bp, 11 predicted proteins | sample 1539671 | NCBI WGS metagenome assembly OCTW01 (sample SAMN02144230, study PRJEB22623) | gut metagenome | biome: sheep rumen | host: Ovis aries | place: New Zealand
CGTACCACCTATTCCAACCTTTGATAATCTTCCGACGCAGTCTACCGTGATAGGCTCATCATAGTGATAATTGATATATGAATTTCCATATCCCTTCCACCGCGTAGACTGATACGGAGAATTTGCCATCCCCTCAGAGTGACCCCAGGACGAAACTTCGTAGTAGGAGCAACCTGTTGCGTGATTCCAGTCAATCAGATCATGAGCTTGAATGGTTTGATAATTTATACCGAACCAATCATACTCAGACGGATCCATTACCTGATCGTTGACTTTGACGGTACACCCTTTATCCCGCATCAGAATAGGAACAGGAAGATTAAAATCAGTAGTGGCTCCGTCGCCTACTATCTGAAATTCAAGCTCTGTAGGTTCAAATATAGAATGATCCGGTAGGTTGATAGTCAATCCACAAGAGTTCAATATAAATCCGAGGCTCTTTATCTGATAGATTTCCTCTGGGTCTGCCAAGTTACCTTCCGAGCTCATCGCAACGTCACTCCAAGAATACCGATATACTACCCTACCGTCAACCAGAGTGCTTCGGTTGCTACCGTTAGTTTTTAATATGGGTGACAATCCGGAGTAACCTATATTCTTATTCGGATTCAAGCTTAGCTGCCCGGAAAAAACCTGACAAGCCATCAGCCAACTTACCAAAGTTCCGTAGGAGTATCTATCTGGATAACTGGAATATGCAATCCGGTATGACTCTGTCGGAAGAGAAGCAATGCTAGAGTAAGCCGGGAAAGAAATTTCAGAGTCCCAGATTGCAGTACTTCGAAGGTTTATCAGGACATTTGCAGGTAGACTGCTCGTGTCTAAAGAAAATTGCAACTCGATATCTAGAGTTAGCGTGTCAGTGTCGGTTTTCTGAATCACGATAGGCTGTCCTTCAGAGTCATGAAAGTTTGCGATACTGTATGTGTTCGACGGTTGATTTCCATTCTGTCCATGACTCAGTGCGAGCTCAGCTAAGTCGCCGTTCGCTTGAGATTCTGACAGAGTTATGGTTACATTAAATCGCATAAAATCCTCACCGGCAGTGTGAGTCAGGTTTCTGCCGGTCCAGGAAATGCTCTGATTGAATATCGGGTTGTGAAGCTGCGTATCTGCAGATGTATGCGGTTCAGTACCCGTGCCTAGAAATAGATATAGATCGAGATTATGTCCTCCAGTATAGAATGTTGGCAAAATGTTCGTCTTCCAATAATCTGTGACCGTATTGTGAATTGTTACGTCTTTCTTGAGCTTACCTGATGCGGCATCGAAAAGACGAAATCTATATCGATTTTGTACCTTGAAATTCAAATCAATTCTTTTCATAATAACCTCCTAACCGATGATTTTGCCCGAGAATTCGTATTCGATTGACGCTGAACAAGACAAGGCTGAAGCGTTGAAAAACTCGTTCGAGCTTGCGTTTATATATTCATGTCGTTTCACCTCAAGATTAGCAGCAGCTGATTGAACGTCACCTTGAAACTGTTCTACTATTTCTGACCGAAGGGTCCGTTTCTTATATGCAGGTAGAGAAGCTGTAATATCATAAGCAGCACCTGCGAACGTTTCTTGATAAGAGTATTCAAGCGATTTGGTTTCCAGCGTGAGTGCTGGTAGTGCAGGTTTACAGTAAGGAGTAACCTGAAATTGACATCGATTGAATTCATGAGTGGTAAACTTCAAATGTGAATGAAGCGAACCTAAGGGTTTATCTAATGTCAGTAATAAATCGCCGCTATCTATCGCTATTGACGTGAATGTATATCCGACAGGAGCTGTAGGTTCGTTCACAGTCTGAAATCGAGTATCAAGTGAAACAATTGGATATTTGAATCGACACCGAACTGCCATATTACTACCCGCCCACTCTAAGGTAGCAGTTGGGTTTAAGTCTTGATAATAATCAGGATCAGATGTTCTTGACGGGTTCAACATCGTAAAGTCCAGCGGATGAATGCTGCCAGAAAAGTAGCTTGCTTCTACTGTTCCCCCGATATACAAACGATAAGAGATGAAGATTTGACTCTTTGTGCTGGACTTAACCCAGATGCCCATTCGATAGTCATTCAGTCGAAACACCTTTATGTCAGTCGCGTCAGTAATATCAGCAACTCTGATATCTGACTCCCAGCCGTAGGTTCCAGTAGCTGATTTTCGATAGACAGCGTAATACGGTATACCGTTCTTGATATAACCGCAGAATAGACCCATATCGAGAGATCCGTCTTCCGATACCCAACCTCTGCACGGACTTATTCTCGTGACATTGTCGTTGAGAAGTGTGGCAGCACTGACTGGTTCTTCCGGATGTTTGGTATAGAGTCTACCGTCCTCTAAGAGAATGAACACCCACGGTGATTGATATGTTGACAGCAGAAAATGATTTTTGGCGAAGTCTCGATAAAATCTACCGTCAAATTCTAGCTTGATATCAGCTATCGAACCCTCAAACCGTTCAACGAGTACGACTGAATCCTTATCTTCCCAGGTATCTGCAGGAACTTTTCTAAGCTGCCACTCTCCGTCTTGTTTACGACCAGCGTACCAGAAATAATATTCATTCGACCAAGCCAAAATCTCACCTCCCTGCAACTTCACTTGATTTTCTTATTGACCTGAATTCTTTCAAGGTAGCTCACCTCAATCATTGTGTCAGAATCGAGAAGTCAGATACCGTATATTCACCAGCTAATAGATTCATTTGAACGACTACAGCAGCTGAAGTAATTTCGGTATCTTGAACAGAGGTAGCGAGTATCTTAAGTGATGTTTCGGTTTCATCGTCATCGATAGTGATAACTCCGGTTTGCGGATCGATTGATGTACCGGGGTGATGAGGACCTTCCATTGACCAAGTGACTTCGTCACTATAACTGCCTCTACCCAAAACCTGAGCCTGCAGTTCTGCCGATCTTTCGGAAGCGCTGAATACTGAAACAGCAATGCCGGTAACGGTATTCATACCAGAGCTCGCCACGACAACACTCACCGTGTATATTTCAGGATTCGCTTTCGAAGTCGCAGTTACCTGCATAACAGTCGATCCCTCATTCGGTCCTAGAGTAATGAGACCAGATGATTCATCGATTTCAGTAGTTGGATCTTCATTTCCTGATAATTTCCAGGTAATCCTGGGATTCACACCAATATCGCCAAGAACGTAACCATTCATCTGGATGTGTGTATCATCCATAGTGCTAACCCAAACCTTTATACCTGTAGGCGCAGGCCCACCGGTAATTCGAACACCCTCATTAGGCATAATAGCCCGTACAGTAACTCTCCATTCGATTAAGATAACTTCACCGTCTGTAACGTAAACCAGGTCATCGGAGGATGGAACTCGGAAACCTGCAAGCATGGTCTCCAAACCATGAGGGTCGGTATTGTTCTTTTCGTACAACCCGAACTCAGATACTGCCATCTTATCGAGTTGAGGACCTACTTCGTGAACTATCGCCGTCTCCTCACCTGTGGTAGGGTCCTTGACGATTTCTTTATAAACCGGTTTGAGTAGATTGTGAACCCACTCGACAGAAGCATAAGCATAGAAAATAACCTGAGAACTATATCCATCTACACCGTAGTCCCAATCAGCAAGACAGTCAGAAAGAACGTCTGCTCTCAGAATAGGAATACGTTCAATGTCGTCGTAGACACGCTTATTCTCTTCGCTTTCAACAGCATAATGCTTCAGGTTGGTACAGAGCTCACCTTGGAATATAGGCTCGTCTGAAGGTTCACCGGTAAATCCGTCTTTTCCCCATGCCATAGACGGGTCCCAGAAATGCAGGTTATTACCATCAGTATCAGTATTGACAGGACCACATACAGTCGTTAAAGCCAGTGAGGTAGACTCGAACCAAGGACGAGTTGTTTCGCCCTCGACATAATCCTTGTCCTCGAAATTATCCGCAACCTCAGCCAGTGCGTTAGCGTCCGTAGGCTGCTTGGTGATGCCCATTGTGCCTATTCCCATATAGTTAGGGCGTCCGTGACCTCGCTTATATGTGTTTTCTGCACCAGCAAGATAGTTACAGATTGACTCGGTCATCAGTCTGGTCGCGGTATTTTTGAAACGCTTGTCTGTGCTGATTTTAATCGAACCGTCAGGTTGTGGCTTACCTACAACGACACGGACGTTCAGAACTGTTTCAGCTTGCGAAGACAATTTTGTCGACACGGACCTCACCCCCTTTCGCTTTATAGTATCTGAGTTTATTTACCCAGTTTCTGATTGATTTCTTGAACTTCCTTGAGAATCTTTTCGAAGATATCCTTAGCTTCATCCGGTGTAGGAGTCTCAGGGTTGTTCGGCCGAACTGCAGAGTCTTCCGGCTTGTTATCCGGGTTCTCAGGGTCCGGCTGATAGTCAGCAGCATTCCAACCATTAAAGCCCTTTTCCTTGATAACAGCAAAGTCAGTGTAGGCATAGTCCTTATCGACATCGCCAGCAATACCAGAAACTTTGCCCTTGGCACTATACTGCCACATAACCTTTTCACCGGTATAGCCGCACGTACCACGCCAATCAGCAACCCACTGAACATAGCGTTGCTTGTTGCTGTCGTTCAGATAGTGAGTGTAACCAGACGGGTTGCAATAGACACCGACATAGTAACCGTGCTGTTCCAGCACAGAACAGAAGGCAGGTACGATTTCATTGATGAGCTTCGCAACATTACCGGCAGCTTTTAGCTTCGGGATGTGGTCATCCTCAAGGATGTCGTAGAAGATCGGCAATTCGAACTGCTTATCTTTGATTACGGCTAAGCAAGCTTCAGCTTCTTTACGAGCTTCATCTGCTGATGTAGCATAGCAGTACCAATAGGCACCGACAGGCGTACCTTGCTTCTTAAAACCGTCGTAATTGCGCTGGAATTTTTCGTCTTCTTGAGATGTTAGTCTACCGAAACCGGCACGAATTACTACAAAATCGATAGCCTTAGCTGCCTTCTCGAAATCGATGTTACCTTGATACTTAGACACATCGATGCCACCGAGTTTGACAACCTCAGGTTCAGATTTATTGGTTTTCGGAGTCAGACCGTAATAGGTCCAGAAATTGATGGTAACATTACCATTGCCATATACTTCATTTCCATACCAGTTGTAGTGCTGACCAGCTGCATTTACCCTGTCTTTCGTGTCACAGTGCGTGTAGATGTAAGCGCTGGTGATATTAGCAATGCCTCTGAAACCGATTTCCTGAGCTGCACAGCAGACCATCTTACTGCTGATAGGAGCTCCGTTCTCATCGTAGACGATAAAATCGGCGGCATAGCCTTCAACATGAGGTCCCGAACCTGAACCACCTACTGCCACATCGTGGGTAGGACAACGGTAGCCGGACGTCAAGCAGATTTTAGACACCTTAATGCCGAACAACTCCGGAATCTTTGTAAAAAGTGCTTCCAGGCCGTTCACCAACTCGCTGTCGATTTTGTAGTCGTGCTTCGCGTCATGCTTATTGTCAGGCTTGCAGCGAAACTCAGACGAGTTGAAATGCGGTGTAAGCTGAATAGCATCACTATACGCATACGTCTTAATCATAGTAGACCATCCTTTCTATAATTCGGGCTCTAACCCGTTGTTCTATTATATTTTCAACTATCAATAGCAAACAAATGCCAAGAAACCAAAAGGTTTTGCTTAAATGCAGTGATTCAAGATAACCGTGGGTACAGTACAAAACCGTGCATTTAAGCAAAACCATAAGAATATTAGAACTGAAGCAAGCTGATTAAGGAATGTATCTGGTAGAGTCATCTTCACCTTCAGAGTTCTTGACAGTCCAATAAGCATCATCACCTGTCGGAGGTCCATTCTTAGTAGCATCGTACTTCATGTCATCAGGTGCCGATAACAGGTCACGCTCGACAGGTTCCTTACCAGCAATAACAACATCGTACTTGCCAGTCCATGTAGAATCACCGTAGTCATCTACCTGGAATAGATTTATCATTAGGTTCTTATTAGTACCGTCATCACCATCACCTGGTGTATCTATTGTCGGCATGTGAGTACCTACATATGAATTAACCAGATAATTAATCGAGGCCTGAGGTACAGCCAGTAAGATATCGTCCTGTGTAGCCAGTGGTACTAGGTCTTGTGTCTCAAGATAGCCAATAGCGTACGTCGGGATTCGACTCACATCTAGATATATCGGATATGGCTCAGATGACTCGATGATGACCGGATAAGCTATCGTATCGTCATTCTGGTACACTCGAGGCTTCGGGAATCCGATGTGGTCTTCATAGCGAAGCTCCTCATTAGTTTCTAGAGCTACACCACGTTGCTGAAGTGAGAGTGGTTCAGCTTCATCTGACTGCTCAGGTCCATAGCTATAGGACATACCGGCTCCTCTATATACGTTCGGATTGTAGAGTGAATCTCCTATCTTCATACCCTGCATACCAGGTACATTCTGCTGGATATCAGAGTAGATACTCAGGAGCTCATCATGGTCGTAGTATAAAAATTTACCCTCGATGTGGTATACTGGTTTGGTATAGTATTCATGCTTGAGTTTACCGGCTAACTGCGAATGATATAATGTCCTAACCCACGGTTCAACCGAAAGCTCATCCTGAGGATTCTCAACCTTAGCGAACAGCATACGGTCGTACTGATGCTCCATAGAAGAATTAGGTGTGCCTTCTATACCGTTATTAGAATTCCGCTCATAATGCGGCACGACAACTGCTTTAACCGTCAAGTCTGTATAAGGGTTGGCTTTTTGAGCAACCATCGGAAGTAGATACATACCCACCGGACGAACATATTCCTGCAAGTATGCCAAATCCAGCAGTCTACGCATCCTCTCCTCGAAGTTTGCTTGCTTCTCTTCGTCGGTCATCCCAGCAGTAATCTTTGGAAAGTAGTCACTTGCAATTAGGAACACATAGATGATGGCAGCTTCCTGGTCGACGTCAATCCATGTTTTCTGACGGTCGATTGACTCATGAAAAGTCATCGGAATCTGCTTACCAGCATCCTCATCTTCTTCCCGCTCGACACCATGTTCCGTATAGCGGTAATAGTAGTCTGGGTATGTTTGTCTATAACGAATGTCGATTGCAGCGGCGTTTGCTATACCTGTAGCACTACCTCTATACCTTATCATATTCTTGATAAAGTTCTTAAGCACAACTCGGTTATACATAACTGTCTTGAGCTCTTGATAGTCAAAACCGATGTGCTCAGCCAACTCTGCTAAAAGATGTTTTGGACAGTGTTCTGGCGAATAGCAGTCGAGAATGTGATTGGTGTAATACTCAAGCAGTTCGTGTTCGATGTCAAAGAAACGACACATCGTTCTCATATCGAAACTCTGCTCGTAGATGTTAGGAATCATCCTTTCGCTTTTCATGCGTTACACCCCTTACTCTTTAATTATGCACTCTTTTGCTACGCTTATTCTAGACACCGGCGACCTAGCATAATGCTCGGTATCACCGTCTATGAAACGAGCGTAGCTAATCGCATTGAAGTATGCGATGTCATAGTTGACAGATGAGTCTGGAATCATACCCTCGGCGTCACGCACAGGTCCCCAGTTTATCATTGGCTTATTGAGAAGACCTGCATCAAAATATCTGATACGAGAATCACAGTTCTGGACGCAATCGACTACCTCCATCATTCTAGGAAGTACGCCGATCTTCATATTAGCAGCATGAAACCGTATGCGAAGTGCTTTCAATACAACACTGACGATATTGTCAGCTTCGGTTTGTGTTACCGGCTCATTTGTCCAGATGATGCCATTCACCGACCATTCGAACACCCTAAGCCAACCGAAGTCAATGTCACAAGTCAGATTGTAGGTCTCAAGATACTGCTGAGTAATCATCGCTCTGATTTGCTCAGATGGTCTGTATCTGCGGTATGGATGACCTTTGTCGACCATCTCAGTGCTCCATTCAGAAGTATCACCTTCCCACTCGGTAACACCATCCATCAGACACTGCTTACCAGCTTCATCCTTATAACCGGTGCTCCACTTTTCCAGAAAGTTATTGAATACGCAATAGAACAGAAGCTTTCTGGTCATGAACTTGTGCGGAAAGTCGTACTGCTTACCACCTACGGTAAACATGGTACCAACAAGCGGGTCATAAGCATCTTCAGCCGTCCAACCCGGGAAGTCGTATCCCTGATTTACATCAAGACCGGGATTCAAATACTTCTTAGGTTTAAGATCCTCGTCCATGTCTTCGTCGAACTTATATGCCCAGTTGATTTCCAGGGCTTTCTGACAATCAATTGCAGTACCGCAGTCAATACCAGGCTGCCTGTTAATCCAAGCGATAAAATTCTTTAGCGTGATTATAGAGTCATTGGTGTTGACATACAGCTTTGCTTCCGCTGCGGCTTGAGACGCAGTCAGGGGCGTCTTACCGGTAAGGGCAGATCCATCTGGCATGTCTAATGTATTCGCAGGGTGTGTCACGTTCAGCACAGCAGTAACTGCACTATCAACGGTAGACAGCGAAATAACATTCTCTGATACTTCACCGGCAGCTCCATAAGTCTCGAGATAGAACACACGGATTAGACGATTATACTGGATTACATCATTGATGAATTTATTGAACACCAGAACCAGGTTATTGTAGTCGTCTACGTCTACCTGATAACGTCTCTGCTCAGACTCGATAAAGTCATTCTTGGTGTCTCTTGTCCAGGGCTTTTCACCGTTCGTAAATCTGATAGGATCAAGTGTTGATGAGAGCTCCTGTACCCAAATCAGCTCGCCGTCGATGTTCTGTGCAGGTAATCTGTACGTCAAGGTGTTTACACCCTTCGTACCTGTTACCAACATTCTGGGGTTTACGATAACAGATTTGAGAATGCCCTGTGCAGCTTTTCTAGCAACAAAATCCTTACGCTGATTTATGCCGTTTACAGATCCTTTCGGTTGAAGCGAGACAACATCACTCACGCTGACGTCACCGTACTCGGGGTCTGACTTAGGTATGATAAAATAGGGAATGGAAGTCAAATCTTCCAGTGCATTTGTTGCAGCATAGCAGACGTTGTTCATCGCATTTGGTAGTGTAAAATCCAAAGCAAGCGAGGCGTCTTCTGAGGTATTCTCAATCAATATAGTTGTCCTTGGTGCTCGGTACCAACCCGGTACATACCCGTTTGCTACACCTAAGCGACGAATGCTTTTAATCTGCGTCGCTGACTGCATATACATCTCATCTACCTGAGTGTCAAGGTTGAATGAGAGCAAGTCAACATTACTTGCCAATGCCTTCAATAGAATCATACCAGGATCTGCTTCAGAACCAGGATTCCAGATATGAGTTGTCGCCTTAACGTCTTCCACCAGGTTCTGAATGTTAGACTGAGCGTCTCTGCTGGTATATTTCATGTGATAGTCCCTCCTTGCTTTTCATCCCATGTCCATTCAAGTGTAGCGGCAATTTCCTCGTAGTTCTTGTCTAAGACAAGAACTACCTGGAGTTTCACCGCATTACCTTCAGACAGATCATTGATTTTAATCTGCCTAGAGTCCACATACGGTTCGAACTCTGCGATAGCATTTTTAATATTCTCCTTTGCTTTCTCGATTACAGAGTCGATGTTATAGCTAAGAAGGATATCAGGAAAATATGAGCCGAAATTAGGAAACAGAAACTCTTCTTTCTTATAAGACCGAATTAGCAAACCCACTCTGTTGACTATGCTGGCATAGTCATCTTTCAAGTCGCAATTGCCGGTAGCCGCATTGAATAGATTAGGGTAGGCAAATGAATTCGTAAACACGCTTATCCCTCCTCGTAAGTGCCACCGTAGAATCCCACGATAGCAAAATTATCGTTAGAGTCTTCAGACTCCAGCACGTAGACAACATCATGCACACGAAGTCCTTGTAGGTGATACGGTATATCAGCATCCTGAAGCGATTCGTTTGCAGGACGATTGGGTAGGAGCATACTCATGAACGGTTCTTTATACGCACCTACACCTAAACCGTCAAGGTTAGGTACACGGACTTTGCAGGTGTTGCTTTTCCAGTCGATACTCTCGACATAACCAATATACCTAATCATAACTTACCTCGTTTCAGAATGTTAATAATGTGCTGGAACGGCTGACCAAGCTGCAACTTCTGCTGTGGGATAGTAGCTTTCTGCACATTATTAAGCCGAGTTGTGGTTGTGTATCCAGCAATTGATGTTGCGGTGTTATTTGCTGTAATCAAATCCAATCTCTGCACTGTTAGCGTTGTCGTATATGAAGTACCATTTATATTATGTGCTACTTTAATTATACGATAAACACCGGTAATCGGGTTCAATGTACCACCTGTATACACCACTACTCGTACAGCATCAGCAACCTGAAATACCTTAGGCTTACCAACGATTGTAATCTGAACATTAGTATTGAACTGGGTAGATATAGCATTCAGATTGTTCAATACGTTACCAGCAGCGAACATGCTATCCACGGTTGCTGAATATGAATTTTGTCTGTTTGCCAAAGTTGTCAAGGATTCTCCCTTTAGAGTAATACCCATACCAGTCTGCACAGTCGCACCAGAACCTAGCAGTGTCTGCGTAACGCCTTGATATGTAGCAGAAATTGATAAGATGTTGGTGTACAAGCCACCCCACATTAAGACATCATCAGACACATAATTAGCGAGGTTGACGTTGTTCTTATACCGAATTACACCACGAGTATGGAATGTCGGCTCTGTTATACTAAAGGTATAACTCGACGCCGAACGCTGTGTTTGTGCTACAGGAGAACCCATAAGATTGTGTATCTCAGCTTTCGTATAACCCGCTTTGAGATAAGTTCCGGTAGCTCGATTGCCAGGTAGCCCATACGCACTACTTCTAGAACCTTCGCAGTACGATTGCTGAATCAATCCCTGAGCATTTCCGCTACCATTGATATACTCACCCAAACTGGTTACGCAAGACGATTTACAGATGGGTACTACCTCGTCGTCGTGGTCTATATCATAATCGAACACATCGCCTGCATTTACATAATCCAAGACAGCTTCTGCCACGTCAGACGGTCGATAATTGCCTCTGATAGCAGGTATAGCTATACCTCGAATTGTAGCTGTATTGGTAAAGTTACCAATACCTTCTAGAATGTATTCTGTGTAGCCGGTATGTACCGTTGACGTGAACTGAATGAAAATACCTTGAATAGATAAGGATTCTAGAATACCAGTTTCATCTGCCCAACCCATTTCCAGGTAGCATGGCGTAGTAGAGTCACCTCTCATCTGAGCAAACTCGTAAAGCATCATTTCAAATGCACCTATATGAGCTTGCTTACGCTGGTCACCGAGAACATGAATCGTTACCTTGAAATTTGTTTGAATTCCTGACTCAGAGTTTGTAAGATTTATGCTAACCAGAGGAGAAGGTACCTTAAAGCCGAGACTACGCAATGCTATGTTCTGAATAACGAACTGCATGTAGGGCTGTTTATGCGGCATAAAGGTCACTCCTCTCCTAGGTTAAGATATACATACGACAACGGTTCGAGAACTCGTCCGTCAGTCATAAGCGAATCGTAAGGAGGTATCTGCAGAACTGTCTCAGCAGGGACTACCTCAAAATTTGTTATGCCATTCTGCTTAGCGATATACCACCAGAGTGCAGCATCGCCGTAGAACTTATCAGCTATCAAATCCAATCGGTTAATATAGATACCAGTTACCTTAAACAGCTGACAACTGGATACATCTACCAATGGTGTGGCGTTTACTACCTCATGATATGACTTGTCTACACCATCTCGCTTGATTGTTCTCAGCTTTGCGTATCTAGATATCTTGGTGTAGTTATATGGGTTTAGATAACGTATCATATCATCACCTCCAGCCTGCAAGTCCACTTCTAACTGCCTCGGTGCTGAGGACATTATCGGACTCTTCTGTGATTGATATATTGATATCGACGCAGTCATACTTGTTGTCAGGACCTATCGGCCCACCATAAGTCGTCTCCATCGATGTTAGAATACCTGTGATACGAACTGACTTACCTATCATAAGAGTAACTCGTGGCGGTTCGCTCGCTTGAGTATCGTAATCAGGATAGCAAGCAGACTGCATATAGGCTACCAGTTCTTCTGACTTACCAGAATCCTGATTGCCATCCCACATAGCACGATGAATCTTAAATGTACAAGATACCACTCTAGGACCGGATTTATTATAGGTATTCTGCGGTTCATAATGCTGATATGTCGTCATTTCTTGAGACCATGTGGCTGATGTAGAATCATTTACGCTTTCAGGAAAGCAAGGAATCTCCAGAGGTGACTGACCTTCCACCTGGAACATAACGTCACCGCGAGGTTTCCAATACCAGTTATCCTCAGAAGTGCCATATTCAGAATCAACTCTCGGATATTCAAGCTTTGGTGTGTCTGCTCGCAAATCCTCTCTGACAGAAGCAAGACTCAGGTCACGAAGTATCGCTTGTTGAGTGTGACCGGATACCGGCGTAACCTCATCGACATATTCTGCCGGAACTGTCAAACAACCAGGTACGCTACCTAGGGTAGCATATCGAGTAAACTCTGCAGGTGTAAACCCAGCCACCACATTAGCCTTATCTCGATCACCCAGCTGAGCCTGAACACTCCGTACCTGAGCAGACTCTGTATATGCAGGTTCAAATCCCAGCTTAGTCATTGCCTGGAAGTCGTTATTATAAAGCTGATTGGCAACCGTGCTATAAGGACAAGTCGGATTGGGTAGGTTATTAGCACGCAGAATGTCGTCAGCATGTTCTGTCTGTCGCTTAAATGTCGCCACAGTCAAGGAGTCATCGACAACGATTACTGATTTCACTCAACATCACCTCTTTCCAACAGTCTTAAGCGTTTGAATGTCTCGCAGCAGACATACCCGGTTACCTCCTCGATATATTTATTCTTGGTCTGGAACTCGAGTAGAGTCTGCTCTAACTTTTCTGACCAGTCTTCATTCGTAGGTAACTCTAGCAACTCGTTGGCATACGCTATATCACGAGTGCATCCGTTCGGACCTACAACAAAGCCAAGCCACCACTGATAGTTGTAGATAACCTTTAACAGGTCTTCCTTGGTCTTATCCGTATCCTGAAACGTCAGAGTCATATACAGGTTATAATTGTTCTGTTTCAGATTGGGATACAGATAGTCTATTGTCGTCTGAACATACCCGATAAGCTGAGCATCTGTTAGCGTTGTAAGACTTTCGTGCCAGAAGTTGGCTGCTCGGACTCTGAGTATCAAGTCCAAGCAGCCATATCCAGTATCAGTCCGTGCCGCTTCAATCAACTCTTCAGGCAGTGTCTTTGGTATTTTAGAATACGTATCAAAACAGCTCATCTAGACACCTCCTTAAAAGAATCCGGGAACGGTTGCGGTAACATATCCGTTATCCATTATCCTAGAGCGCTCGTCGTACGATATGGTAGAAGCAAACTCAGGACTTGTAACCATCTGATATTCAATCATCGTGCTAAGCAACTTGACCACCTCTGTAGTCGTCACTTGCAGGTCTTTAATCTGCTCGGTATGCGTACGATGCTCTTCCAAGATAGGTTGCAGGTAGTCGCTCATGTCCAACGTATCTAGGTAATCCTTAATGATTACGATATTGTCGTGGTTTTCGATGTTTCTGAGGTCTTCCTCCTGCTGCTGTGCTCTTTGCTGTTCACGAGCTGCTGCCTTGTCTTCCTCATACTTAGCATCCTGCTGCTGTGCTTCAGTCTGCTTCTGTTTGTATTCAGAGGATTGTTTAGCCTGCTGCTCCATAGACGCATAACTAATGGCATTAGACTCTGCGGACGACTGTGCGATAGCAGCTTGAGCTTCTCTCGAAGCCTGAGCATAGTTACTCATCATGCCTTCGAACGTGTCGGTAACACCGTTGGCTTCGACGGCAAATACCATCGCATCAGTATTCTTGGTTGTGGCTGCAGACATAACGGCAGTAGCACCACCGACGGTATTAGCAAAAGCAGTCTTAGCACCAGCAAACTCGTTCGCAACTGTCGAGCCTATGCTGGACATCGTCGATGTTACCAGATACCGTTCAGCGTCGATTGCAGCCGATGTAGCTGCGTTTATCGAGGTTGTGAACATATCGAACACACCGAACGGGTCAAGAATCGACATAATCAAGTCAGATATCTTAGTAAAGAAGCCTAACGTGTTTTCTGCTAGCTCTACCGATTGTGTTGCCTGAGCAGAATATACCAAACGCTCCATAGCCAGCTCATTGGTTTCTAGCTTTCTCATCAGCTTATTATCGATAGTTGTCGAGATGGCATTCGTAGCCAAAAGCTGATTGGTCGTATTAGCTACCAACTGTTCCTCTAGAGACGTAGTCTCTCCGCCACGTACCAGATTTTCTGCATCGGTCAGCGCTGCCATGTTGACAGAAGTGTTGACTTGAGAAATCAAATCAGAAACACCCCCGAAGTCTATCTGTGCTAACTTAGAACCCTGCACACCGAACACGGACTCCAGCGCCTGGAGGAACTCCTGTCTAGATGCTTCGTTCTCATTCTGGTCGATAAACTTCTGGATAGCAGAAAATGCGGTGCTCAAGGTTCCCTGAGTGTCATCCATGAACGACTTCATGAAGCTGGTTGCACTCACTCCAATATCGGAGTTCATGTCGTTCATAATCGCTCTCAACGATACAGCAGTAGCATCATTGTTATTCATTAGCAGAGTGACTAACTCTGATGTAAATCCGCTAAGCTGAGGAGCGACCGATGTGATGGCAGCTTCTGATGCCATCATCTGCGTCGTCAATCCGGAAATCTGGTCTGCATTACCGCCGGCAATCTGAACGACCTCGGTCGCCTTGGTTAATAGATTTCCAGTTTCTTTCAGGAATTGGTTATTACCTTCTGTAACGGTTTCCAATGCTTTAGCAGCACCGGCAATCTCGTTCATAGCGGCAATCATTGTTTCTTCGCCTTGACCTGTTTGCTTATTAGCATTAGCGTAAATCGCAGCGAATTGTGCAGCACTCTGTGACAAATCAACCTCAGGAACTGCTTTTTGAAGTATAAGGTTCTGTGCAGCAAATGCTTCTGCCAGCGTACCTCCTAGATTTGCGGTTAAGGTATTTGCCAAAGAGTCAAGGTAATCTGCGGCGTTAATGGTAGTACCATATCCCTCAGATTGCAACCTTTGTGCTACAGCATCCTGGAGGGAGTTGAGAGCCTCCTTGGTGTAGCCTTGAGTGGCTGTAATCTGTGAAAGATTCTTATCCCACGCATCATAGATACTCTTTGTTGAGGTTTCATAAATCTCGATAGAGTATGTTGCCATATCCTTTACGTCGTTTCGGATTTTATCCAAACCGGCTTGCAGGATTTCGTCACGAGTTTTCTTAGAGTGATTTGCGAGATAGTCCAGACGGTCACTGATAATTGAGGTAAGTGCTTCAATCTTACTGCCTACGACGTCACCTAATATGCCGCCTACGACAGTACCGACAGGTCCTCCTATAGCAGTACCCAAGGCAGCGCCAACTTCTGCACCAGCAATCGCACCGCCAATGCTGCCGACAGCATTCATAGCAGCTGCTGCTGTGTGATTCTCACCGGTTTGAGCATTATAAGTACGGCCGCTAGAAAACTCATCAACGAGTTTATCAAGCGTCGTGCCCACTTTAGCTATGTTGTCAACACCGGTTACCAAGCCGCCAAAACCGATTGCATTGGACATTGCTGCTGCACGTTCACCCATCAGGTCATTCAGAGCCTGATTGAACGCAGCATTGTCCATAAAGTTACCGTTCTCGTCTGGTATCTGATGTTCAAAGCGGTCGACTAAGTCTGCCTTTCTACGGTCGAAGTCCTCGTTTATCTGCCGCTTTATCTCCTCGCCTTGCTTAGCGAAGCTAGATTTACCCTCGTCCTTCCAGGCTTCTTCAGCATCCTTTAGAACTTCTTCGTGGCTAACCAGCTGTTCTTTTGCTTGGCGCAGCTGGTCATTCAACTCATCTAAGGTAAGCGAGTTCTCTGCGAACGCTTTCGATAACTCGTCTACATCATCTGAAAATCGACGGTTCGCATCTGCTACCCTATCATACTGTTTTGCAGACGTAAGTAAGGCGTTCTCTAAAGCACTAATTCGGTTGAAGATAGCAGCACGTTCTTGGTCGTCCTGTGCCTTCTCCAGGCGTTCACGAAGTATCGCAAGTCCTTCATTATCACTGAACCCTCTTGGCCCACTAGAATAACCGCCTGAACCAGAAATATCTCGATACCCGAGAGTCTCACGTCTAGAAAGTATGTCAAGGATATCCTGCACGTTCTTGTCGATGTTCTTTATTGGATCGTCTGTATTGACACCGCTCAGCGGCGTAGGTCCGTTAGAATTCTGAGGAGAAGCCTGCTGACTCTGCAACAACGCTTGAATCTGACGAACGCTATCAT
>OCTW013429458.1_pt1 | contig 16440 bp, 11 predicted proteins | sample 1539671 | NCBI WGS metagenome assembly OCTW01 (sample SAMN02144230, study PRJEB22623) | gut metagenome | biome: sheep rumen | host: Ovis aries | place: New Zealand
TTCACCACAATTAAACATATTTCACCTCATGACCTTACGACCTAATAACCTGATAACCCAACAAGTTGAGCGCATGCGAAACTTGAACTGTTTAATTAATTTTAATCCGTTGTTTAGAAAAATCAATGTAATCACTGTAATCTGTGGTCGCTATATTCGTGGTCGTTTTCGTTTTATCCCACCTGACTACCTGGCTTGACATCTTTTGATGTCGTGGTGACAGAGAGTGTTCCGTCATAGTCAACGGCTGAGAGTATCATGCCCTGGCTCTCCTCACCCATCATCTTACGTGGGGCGAAGTTAGCAACGAAGAGTACTCGCTTGCCTACCAGCTCGGCTGGGTCCTCATAGTATGCGGCAATGCCTGAGAGGATGGTGCGACCGTCAGGGGTTCCGTCGTCAATATGGAACTTCAGCAGTTTCTTTGACTTCTTCACCTTCTCGCATGATGTGACGAGTCCCACGCGTATGTCCAGTTTCTCAAATGTCTCAAAGTCCACGTTCTCCTTAACCGGTTCCGGCACATAGGACTCTGCCTCGTTAGCCTTCTTGGCATTCTCAAGTTTCTGCAGCTGTGCCTCGATGACGCTGTCCTCTATCTTCTCAAAGAGCAGCGACGGCTCGGAGAGCTGGTGTCCGGCCTTGAGGATGTCCATGCTGCCCAGCTGCTCCCACTCGAATGTTGGCAGGTTGAGCATCTCACGCAGTTTCTTTGAAGAGAACGGCAGGAACGGCTCGAAGGCTATTGCAAGATTTGCAGTCAACTGCAGACATACGAAGAGGATGGTCTTAACACGCTCGGGGTCGGTCTTCCATACCTTCCATGGCTCGCACTCGGTGATGTAGCGGTTGCCTATGCGGGCGAGGTTCATGGCCTCTTTCTGTGCCTCGCGGAACTTGAACTGCTCAAGGTATTCCTCTACACGCTCCTTGACGTCCTTGAACTCTGCTATGGCTTGGTTGTCAACGTCAAGCAGAGTGCCGCACGCCGGTACCACGCCGTCAAAGTATTTCTTAGTGAGCTGCAGGGCACGGTTTACGAAGTTACCGTAGATAGCCACGAGCTCAGAGTTATTACGCTCCTGGAAGTCTTTCCATGTGAAGTTGTTGTCCTTGGTCTCAGGCGCGTTGGCGGTGAGCACGTAGCGCAGCACGTCCTGCTTGCCCGGCAGGTCAACGAGGTACTCGTGAAGCCATACAGCCCAGTTGCGTGAGGTTGATATCTTGTCATCCTCAAGGTTAAGGAACTCATTGGCCGGCACGTTATCAGGCATGATGTAGCCGCCGTGGGCTTTCATCATCACTGGGAAGATAAGGCAGTGGAACACGATGTTGTCCTTGCCTATGAAGTGTATGAGACGGGTATCGTCCTGCTGCCACCACTTCTGCCATGTGCCCCACTTCTCTGGCTCCCTATCACAGAGCTCCTTCGTGTTTGAGATATATCCTATAGGTGCGTCAAACCATACATAGAGCACCTTACCCTCGGCTCCCTCCACTGGTACTGGTATGCCCCAGTCGAGGTCACGCGTCATGGCACGTGGCTGCAGGTCCATGTCGAGCCATGACTTGCACTGGCCATAGACGTTGGAGCGCCACTCCTTGTGACCTTCCAGTATCCACTGCTTCAGCCAGTCCTGATAGCGGCCCAGCGGCAGGTACCAGTTCTTGGTAGGACGCTTGACAAGTCCGTGGCCGGGGTTGTTCTTGTTGGTAGGGTTGATCAGCTCATCAGGAGAGAGCGTGGCACCGCACTTCTCACACTGGTCGCCGTAGGCTCCCTGAGCATGGCATCGTGGACACTCGCCAACGATGTTGCGGTCGGTGAGGAACTCACCCGTCACCTCGTCGCAATACTGCTCCTCGGTTATCTCCTCCAGCTCACCCTTGTCATAGAGCGTGCGGAAGAAGTCGGAGGCGAACTTGTGGTGTATGTCGCTGGTGGTGCGGCTGTAGATATCAAACGAGATACCGAAGTCCTCAAAGGATTTCTTTATCATCTCGTGGTAACGGTCAACCACCTGCTGAACGGTGATGCCCTCTTTCTTGGCGCGTATGGTGACAGGCACGCCGTGCTCGTCGCTGCCGCCGACGAAGAGTACGTCACGCTTCTTCAGGCGCAGGTAACGCACGTAGATGTCTGCCGGTACATATACTCCTGCCAGATGGCCTATGTGTACTCCGCCGTTGGCGTAAGGAAGCGCCGCAGTGACGGTGGTACGGTTGTATTTCTTTTCTTCCATTGTCTTATTTCCTTTCTTTCTTTATGCAAAGTTACGAAGAAAAGTGCTAATAGCCAAATAATTTAGGCTTGATAGCGAGAAGTTTGAAAAAAATGTGTACCTTTGTAGTCTCATATATTCTAATTGTAAAGATGATTAAGATACAAAATATCACGAAGTCTTACGGACAGCTGCAGGTGCTGAAGGGCATTGACCTCTGCGTGGAGAAAGGCGAGGTGGTGAGCATAGTGGGACCGAGCGGAGCGGGCAAGACCACGCTGCTGCAGATAATGGGCACGCTGGACAGGCCTGACAGCGGCACGGTGATGATTAACGACATTGACGTGACCACGCTGTCAACCAACGCGCTGGCCGACTTCCGCAACAAGAACATAGGTTTCGTGTTCCAGTTTCACCAGCTGTTGCCTGAGTTCACAGCTGAGGAGAACGTGATGTTGCCGGCTCTCATAGCAGGCAGGAAACGCAGCGAGGCGAAGGCACGCTGCAAGGAGCTGATGCAGTTTCTCGGACTGGCAGACAGGATGGGACACAAACCGGCAGAGCTGTCGGGAGGTGAGAAGCAGCGCGTGGCTGTGGCAAGGGCACTGATTAACAACCCTGCCGTGATACTGGCCGACGAGCCGTCGGGGTCTCTTGACTCAAAGAACAAGCAGGAGTTACACCAGCTCTTCTTTGAGCTCAGGGAGAAGTATGACCAGACGTTTGTCATCGTGACGCACGATGAGGAGCTGGCACGCACAACCGACCGCACCATTCACATTAAGGATGGTATGGTATTAAATAACGATGACCATGGAAAAACTGAGACTGGGACAGAAGAATAAGTTGCGCGCCGCATGGCGTGTTGACTTTGGAATGTACCTTGAGGGTGGCGGATATGAGGGTAAGATATTGTTGCCTGAGAGATATGTGCCGGAAGACCTTGAGGTGGGAGATGAGATTGAGGTGTTTTTATATCTGGACAACGAGGAGAGGCTCATAGCTACCACATTGGAGCCGAAGGCTATGGTGGGCGACTTCGCCTACCTTGAGGTGGCATGGGTTAACGAGTATGGTGCTTTCCTTGACTGGGGACTGATGAAGGACTTGTTCTGTCCGTTCCGCGAGCAGAAGAGGCGCATGGAGCGCGGACGCTCATACATTGTCTATGTGCATGTTGATGAGGAGAGCTATCGCATCATGGCTTCTGCCAAGATAGAGAAGTTCCTGCACACGTTGCAGCCCGGAGAGGACAAACCTCTGACCGTGGGACAGGAGGTGGACCTGCTGATATGGCAGAAGACCGACCTGGGCTTTAAGGTTATTATTGACAACCGCTACGGCGGATTGCTTTATGACACTCAGGTGTTCCGTTCTCTGCACACCGGCGACCGCGTAAAGGGTTTTATATCACAGCTGCGTAAGGACGGTAAGATTGACTGTGCGCTGCAGAAGAGTGGCAGACAACATACAGAGGATTTCTCTGCACGTCTCCTGAGATACCTTGAGACGCAGGGAGGCCGCTGCCGCCTTGGTGACAAGAGTGACGCCGCCGACATACAGGAGCAGTTTGGAGTCAGCAAGAGAACCTACAAGCAGGCCGTGGGCGACCTCTACAAGAAGAGACTGATAAGAATCACAGACAACGGCATAGAGCTGATATAGGCAACGGCAAAGAGATTGGAAGAGAGTAAAATAAAAGCAGCGATGTAAGAAAAACTTACATCGCTGCTTTTATTTATATAACATATATATATTTATATTGAACAACTCATATATTATTCAACATAATCATCACTGTCAAACCATTTTCCGCCCCAAGACTTTGACTCTACATTTCCTGGATCATCAACCTGACCGCCTCCTGGAGTATTATCACCCGAACCTATAGATGATGCAGCCATAATAAGACTTTCCAAATGCATATCAACATATTCAAACTCCGGAGCTATATATATTCTTTTATTCATCTTGACCTAGTATTTTTAATCCTCAAATATCAACACAAAGTTACATATATTTTATGTTATATAAAAAGATTTTCCGACATTTTTACATTAATTAACTTTTAGACGAAATATTTCTCATCTCTGGAGGTATTTCTTGCCATTTTCGTCTATCACGATACCCTTATAACTGTCGTCCACTTCCTGACCGGCAAGATTAACCCTGCGAGACGGCCGCACAGCGGTTTGTCCAGACTTGACCTCGCCTATTGCCGTGGCTTCCTCTTCATCAAAGGAAACGGCTCTCTTAGCTTCAGCAGCAGACAACTCGAAATCTGTGACTATATATCCCTTGCGAGCAGGTATCTTGAGCGTGCTTGCCGCTCTTATAAATTCACCGCCGTTGAGGACATACACGTAGCCGTCTGCTGTTGAACAATCAAACTCATCGGTCAGCGAGCCGCGCACTAAATTATCACACTCGAGAACCTCACAATCTGAGAACGGAACCCGGTAAGTGCAAGTACTATCTACATTCTCAAGTGTCTTGACAAAGAACGCTGTGCCAGCCGGAACTTCTTTTACGCTCCTCAGATGGAAACCTGATTCTGAAACATAGTCACATACAAGTATCTGTACCTCGCCACCATAGTCCTCAACACTAAGCGCATGCTCGCACACATACGACGCACGCTGAGATTTGCCTATTGTTATTTCCTCAAAGCCTAAATACTTGGATTTCACATAAGCCTTTCCTGCCGGGATCACAACACTCTTACTAACCTTTGTGAACACACCATCTTGAAGCGCGTAAACCGTTGAGTCACCTACAGTTGAAACATCGAATCCCTCTGTCCTTGAGCCACACGTTATAGAACCGCTTTCATATTCCACCGACTCATTGGCATAAGGCAGCCTGTAAGTCGTGTTAGGTTTACCTTTTATAAAGAACGCTCCTCCTGCTGGAACCTTTACAACTTCCACAAGGTGTATTCCTCTCGGAGTCTCATAATCTGCTATATACGCACTGAATTTGGCAACTGTGTCATTCAGCACATCGGTCAAGTCAAGCGCATGCTCACACACATAAGACACATGGCCACTCGCAGTTGTCTTAACCTCCTCGAATCCTTTGTACTTAGACTTCAGGTAAGCCTTTCCTGCGGGAATAACCAACGTTCTCGCAGCCTGTACGAACCTACCTCCACTAACTACATACACCACTTTATCTGTTGTAGAGACATCAAACGGATCATCACTTGAGCCGCCCAAAAGATTATTATAGAACAACTGGGTACTTTTTCCTACAGGTATATTATACGTTGCGCCAGGCGTTCCTGCCAGCATTATAGGAGTTTTTTCAGGCACATTTAACACTTCCACTGTGTGTATGTTATTATACTCCTCACGGTCAACTATTCTCACGATAACCTCACCGCTAAGAGAAGTGAAATCCAACGGTTGCTTGGTCACATAGGTAGCATATCCCGATGCTGATATTTTCACAGTCTCATAGCCACGCCACGGTGATACAATGTAGGCTTGTCCCTTCGCGATAGTCGTACCATCAGAAACCCTTGTTATCTCACCGTTTACGACAGTATATACGAAAGTGCTTCCCGTCTCCACATAATATCCTGTATCATTTCTTCTTATCACATTGTTATACGACAATGTCTCACAGTCACCTACTGGCACCATATATGTACCAGCCACACCTCTCACGAAGAATGCCGTATTGGCAGGTACCGCTGTAACCGTCACATAATGCGGCCCCTCAACAAGATCCACCGTGTCACATATCAGTGCCTCGATGCCTTCTATGCCAGAGAAGTCAAGGGCATAATCAGTGGTAAATGTTGTCGCACCTCCTGAAGGTACCGTTATTTCCGCACACGTAACAACCGTAGGTATTTCATACGCCGAGAGTACGTATGCTGTTCCTTCCGGTATATAAGATGTAGGATCAACATGCTTCAGCTGGCTTCCATTCTCTAACAGTCCATATACATAATAATTAGTAGAGCTGACATCAAACGGTCCTGCCCTGAAGAGGTTGGTACCTATTGTCACTTCACCTTCTCTGTAAGGCACCTTATATGTATGGTTAGGCTGTCCACCTATCAGCAGGAAAGCGGTTCCTGCCGGCACGGCCTCTACAGGCTGCAGCCTGACACTGTCCTCATTTACCTCCTCAATCGCCACATAAGCCCGCAATACCACATCTTTCATATCAAGCGCATGGGTACTCACATGTGTCGCAGCTCCTGAGCCATTAGTGGTAACGATTTCAAAGCCAGTGTATTTTGACACATAATATGCCTCTCCCGCAGGTATCGACGGCACTTCAGACTTATCTATCGTCTCCACCTTGCCTGTTGTCTTGTTAAGAGCATACACAGCCTTTACCGTACTCGTTGTAGGGAATGATGTTTCCTCTGAACCAACGAACAGATTGTCATAAGATATACTTGCCGTCGGCACCTCCGGCACGTCATATTCCACGTATGCCGCGCCTTCCAATATCGCACCCATGTGAGCTGGCAACTGTGTTATTTCCACGAGTCTTACGCTATCGGGGGTCTCTGAACGCAGAGCGTAAGCCTTCAGGCCCTCAACACCGCTGAAGTCAAGCGCCTTGTCGCTGTATATAGACAGCCTGCCACTCGAAGGCATAGTGTAATGACGATAAACAGTCTCGTCAAGTGCTGATATTATATAAGGTGTAAACGCTGGTATCGGCTGTGTCTTGTCTGCAACCTTCTGCATCTCGCCGTTTGTAAGGTCTAATACATACACAGGCTTCTCAACGTTGCTGATATCTACTGCTGTCTCGCTATATTTCAACAAGTTTGGCTGTGCCTCTGAAGAAGGCAGCATCGGCATACTGTAAACAGTGTTTGGTGCACCCTTCACTATCAGGACCTCTCCCGCCGGTGCATCAGGCACCTTAGTCTTTGTAAAGTTACCGCTTGTCTCCTCTGCCGTAACGATTTTTGCCTCGAACTCTTCAGGCATCTCCGAGAAATCAAGTGGATTGTCAGGTATCAGAACCGCATAGCCATACTCGTTTGTAGTGATGAGCTCCTTATCAGAGCGGACAGCGACAGATGTCACATACGTACCATAAGGCAACGTCACATATAAGTTTCCGCCCTCACTATACATCTGGTATATGTACTCATTTCTCGTTGACGCTCCTGAAACAAGCTCGGCATTGCCGCCCATCAGCTCAGGCTCATTGCCGTTTGTACGGATAAACACATACTCTCCTCCTGACAGACCTTGTATTCCCATACCCTCATAGCGTGAGAGATTAGCAGCCTCTTCCGCTGCTATCTCTTCTTCTGTCAGTTCGCCGTCACTTGAGTTCATCTCAGGCACAGCTTGCTTCTCACTCAAAAGACCGCCGTTCTCAGCGTCCGCTCTTTGCATATAGAACACGCTGTCTGTGGTCAGGGTTAACCTGCTGTCTATACTGATATCGGTGTCTCCCACCTTATCTATACTATAGAAACTCTTGTAGCTTTGCTCAAAGGACTTGTTACTGCTGAGGGTTAGCGGCAGTTTCTGCGTTCCTACGCCTGCCGCCTCTATCTTGCCAATCAAATCCTCAGACCATATCACATTCTTGTCTGGGTATGCGACCGTCTGCCACCCCTTGGTACCTGGTCTGTATCCTGAGGCCGTCATTGTCACATATACCAAGCCTCCCTCGGCTACATACAATATGTCACCATCGTTATAATCCTGCTCATTCCCATCAATTGTGCACATTATTGTGTAATCTGATGGAGGTGTCACGGTAGCGGGGTCATTTAGGTTGGGATCTATCGTAAAAGCATAGCCTTTTCCTGCCTCATATCTTAACTTGACAATCTGAGGCATCAATCTTGCTTTTGTACCGGCACCCGTAGCGCAGCTAACCACTTCGGTAGTATCTTCATTCACAGGGTCTATCGCATACGCATAAAATGTCGTCGCAGAAGTAGTCACCTCACCAGTATATGCCATCCAACCCTCATCGCCTATACCGAGTTGGGTCTCCGAATAATATATCTCGGCCCCCGCTGTGGCACAGGATACACTCATTTTACGCGAAGTACCATCAAAGCCCGTCACAGAAATCTCCGGCACTGCACACTTCACCACCTCCACTTCTTTCTGCGTTGTCAGTTTTATGTTATCAAACAGGACCTGCATCGGAGCGCCCTGAACATTCGAAGGTTTTGTTGCATAACAATAAAAACCACGAGGCATTCCAATAGCCGCTCCGTCCACTTTCTGCCTGATGACGTAGGTATCAAAAACCGAACATTCTAAAGTAATGACAAGCTCAGCCTCACTTGTATTGGCATGAGTACACTCCATTGTCACGTGTACATAGTCACGAAAAAGCTGAGTCTTGTCCGCCTCCGTGCCGGCAACCTTCATCCTCATACGACGAAGTTCATCCACACCATACTGATCTGTAACCTCGGTGCCATTGGATTGGTTCGTATATACCGCCAAGAAAGACAAGTATGCATCATTGCCCAGCCAGGAGCCGCCGGTAATGTCTGTATTCTCTCCTACCACGGCAACTTCAGAGAAACTGAATGGAACGTTTGAATAATCGTAATCAAACTCCAGAGTCCAGTTATCCACTATATTCTCATACCCATAGCCGAAATCGAAATAACCATACTGCTCCGCATTCACATAACCAGGCGATAGAAACGCAAGTGCTCCAGCAGTCCACGTACTAGAACCACCCATCGTCCAACTGGGACTGTTACTTTTATAGTTCACATACTTGTTTATAGAGGTGATACCCTTAGAGAAATTCTCGTCCACCAACGTAACGGTCTTGATTCTCGTCTCTGCACTAACGGTATCAATAACACCAAACACCATCGTCACCAACAAAGCGACGAAAGTCCAAATTTTTTCCAATCTCCTCATTTTATATTGTAATTCTTAATTTCTATAATTCCGTGTTACATGATATTTGCTACAAAGGTACATATTTATTTTTATATATTAGCAAAAATATAATTTGTTTATCATTTTTTAACTAAAAGCACATCTCAATTCAACCCCACACTGTTTTTCCTCAGATACACAAGCCTTTACACATATCATACATTTTCTTGACATAAATAAAAAAAAACTAAAAAATTTTGAAGGTTGAGGAAATATTATTACCTTTGCACGCAAATGACCAGTTTTGAGACCTTGAAAATCGACTTGCAGACAGTTACCAAAGATGAACAGACGTTCACCTGTACTGTTGGTGATGACTTCTTCCAAAGTCTCAGCGATGCCGAAATACACAGCGGCTGCGTGAACACCTCCATGTCTATACGCAAGGCAGTAGGAGATGTGTTTACGTTGAAGTTGTGCATTGAAGGCAACGTCATCGTGCCGTGTGATCTTTGTCTTGAGGACATGCAGCAACCCGTCAGCGGCGAGAGCATATTCTACATAAAGACAGGCAAAGAGGAAGAGGCAGACGACAATACCATAATGATTGCAGAGGGCGAAACAACCCTTGACGTCACATGGATTGTCTATGAGACGATAGCACTGGCAGTACCCATTAAGCACGTTCATGCACCTGGAAAATGCAATGCTGCGATGACAGACATCCTGAAGGAGCTGTCAGCCGCCCGAAGCGGTGATGAGACTGCAGACAGTGATATTGACCCACGCTGGGCTGGATTAATGAAATTAAAACAAACAAAAAGTATTCAGTAGTTAAGAGCACATGACTTCTTAACGCAAAAACTTAAAAGAAAAAATGGCACATCCAAAAAGAAGACAATCAAAGACACGTACACTCAAGCGTCGTACACATGACAAAGCAGTAGCTCCTACACTTGCAGTATGTCCTAACTGTGGTTCATACTATGTATATCACACAGTATGTCCTACTTGTGGTCAGTACCGTGGCAAGCAGGCTATTGTAATGGAAGACGCTGAGTAATTACAGGAAACACAATGAATAAAATAAACGCTGTAATCACTGGTGTCGGTGGCTACGTACCTGAGTACATCCTGACCAACGAGGAGCTCTCACGCATGGTAGACACTGATGACGAGTGGATAACAACACGCGTAGGCATCAAGGAACGTCGTATCCTCAATGAGGAAGGTCTTGGCTCTGCCTATATGGCACGCAAGGCTTGTCGCCAATTGTTGCAGAAAACGCAGGTTGATCCGCAGACCGTGGAGTGCGTTATATGTGCGTCAACCACACCAGACTATCGTTTCCCTTCTAACGCTTCGATAGTTATCGGCAAGCTGGGCCTCAACAATGCCCATGGCTTTGACGTTTCATGCGCATGCTGCGGTTTCCTCTACATCCTTGACATGGCAGCAGCCATGATACAGAGCGGACGTTACAAGCGCATTATCTGCGTAGCTGCAGAGAAGATGTCATCAATGGTAGACTATCAGGATCGTCAGACCTGTGTCCTCTTCGGTGACGGCGCGGCAGCAGTAATGATGGAGGCAACGGAAGAGGAAGGCATCGGTTTCCAGGACTCATTCCTGCGTACCGACGGCAAGGGTCTGCCATTCCTTCACATGAAGGCCGGCGGCTCAGTATGCCCTGCATCCCACTATACCGTTGATCACCGTATGCACTACATCTACCAGGAGGGACGCACCGTATTCCGCTATGCAGTCACTTCTATGGCTGACGATGTAGAGGAAGTAATGCGTCGCAACAACCTCACCAAGGATGACGTGAAATGGGTAATACCTCACGAGGCTAACCTTCGCATCATCGAGGCTGTAACCAAGCGTCTTGAGATTCCACTCGAGAAGGTTCTGGTAAACATCGAGCACTACGGTAACACGAGTGCCGCATCCATTGCCTTGGCCCTGTGGGATTACGAGAAGCGTCTGAAGAAAGGCGACAATATCATCTTGACCGCTTTCGGAGCAGGCTTCGTACACGGTGCAAGCTTCTACAAGTGGGGATACAATGGATAATGAATAATGCATAATTCATAATTGCAAGCAAATTACACAAGAACGTTGCCTGCAACACTATGAATTATAAATTATGAATTGACATGAAGCATAAAGCAGGATTCGTAAACATAGTAGGCAATCCTAATGTAGGTAAAAGTACGCTCATGAACCAATTGGTTGGTGAGCGTATTTCGATTGCCACCTTCAAGGCACAAACCACACGCCATCGTATCATGGGTATTGTCAATACACCCGAGATGCAGATAGTATTCTCTGACACCCCAGGAGTATTGAAGCCTAACTACAAGTTGCAGGAGTCGATGTTGGCCTTCTCTGAGTCCGCACTACAAGACGCAGACATTCTCCTCTATGTCACCGACGTTGTGGAGAATCCAGAGAAGAACCGTGACTTCCTTGACAAGGTGGCAAAGATGACTATCCCCGTCATACTGCTTATCAACAAGATTGACCAGAGCGACCAGAAGCAACTGGGCGACATTGTAGAGCAATGGCACAAGCTTCTGCCCAATGCGGAGATTCTGCCTATATCTGCCAAGAACAAGTTTGGCACAGACATGCTACTGACACGTATCAAGGAACTGTTGCCAGAGTCACCCGCATACTTCGACAAGGAGCAACTCACTGATAAACCGGCACGTTTCTTCGTTACGGAAACAATACGCGAGAAGATACTGCTATACTATGACAAAGAGATACCATACGCTGTAGAGGTACGTTGCGAGTCATTCAAAGAGACCGACAAACGCATCGACATACGTGCAGTGATATACGTTGAGCGCGAGTCACAGAAAGGTATCATCATCGGTCATCAGGGCATAGCACTGAAGAAGGTCAGCACCGAGGCACGCAAGACCCTTGAGAAATTCTTTGACAAGCATATTTTCCTTGAGACCTATGTAAAGGTAGATAAAGACTGGCGCAGCAATGACAAGGAACTTGACAGCTTCGGCTACAATGCCATCTGATTAACACTCAGATATAACCTTGTAAACTCAGCGCCCACATAATTACGGCATAGAATCTGATTATCACTCAGATATTTTTCTTATTATTAACCCCCAGAGTAATATAACCCCAGTTTTATTACTGAGCAAAAAGTAGAACCTGTAAGGAGCAGGAAATGAAAAATGGGAAATTTAGTAGCAATCGTAGGCCGTCCTAACGTAGGAAAGTCTACACTATTCAACAGATTAACAAAGACACGCCATGCCATCGTCAGCGACGTGGCAGGCACCACACGCGACCGTCAGTACGGCAAGTGCGAGTGGAACGGGCAAGAGTTCTCCGTCGTTGATACCGGCGGATGGGTAGTAAACTCCGATGACATCTTCGAGGATGCCATACGCGACCAAGTAAAGATAGCGACAGAGGAGGCCGACCTTGTGCTGTTCCTCGTTGACGTGCAGACGGGCGTCACCGACCTTGACACCGACGTGGCACAGATACTTCGCAAGACAAAGATGCCCGTCATCCTCGTGTCAAACAAGACTGACAACAACGACCAGCAGTATTATGCCGCCGACTTCTACCGTCTCGGACTGGGCGACCCTGTGTGCATCAGCGCCATCTCAGGTTCCGGCACGGGCGACCTGCTCGACATGGTGCTTGAGCGCCTGCCCAAAGACGTGAAGGATGATGTAGAGGAGAACATACCACGCTTTGCCGTAGTGGGCAGACCTAACGCCGGCAAGTCAAGTATCATCAACGCCTTCATAGGCGAGGACCGCAACATCGTAACAGAGATAGCAGGTACCACACGCGACAGTATATACACACGCTATGACAAGTTCGGCTTTGACTTCTACCTTGTTGACACCGCCGGCATACGCCGCAAGAACAAGGTAAGCGAGGACCTCGAGTTCTACAGCGTCATGCGCTCCATCCGCGCCATAGAGAACAGCGATGTCTGCATTCTCATGATTGACGCCACACGAGGCATAGAGGCCCAGGATATGAATATCTTCCAGCTGATACAGAAGAACAACAAGTCACTGGTGGTGGTGGTAAACAAGTGGGACTTGGTGGAGGACAAGTCGCCAATAGCCATCAAGACATTTGAGAACGCCATACGCGAGCGCATGGCTCCGTTCACCGACTTCCCTATCGTCTTTGCCTCCGCACTGACAAAGCAGCGCATCTTCAAGGTACTTGAGACTGCCAAGCAGGTATATCTCAACCGCAAGGCGCGTATCGGTACGAGCAAACTCAACGAAGTTATGCTGCCTATCATCGAGGCCACGCCACCGCAGTCTATCAAGGGCAAGTACATCAAAATTAAGTATTGCAACCAGATACCTGACACGCAGATACCTACCTTCGTATTCTATGCAAACCTGCCGCAATACGTCAAGGAACAGTATCGCCGCTTCCTCGAGAACCAGTTGCGTGCCAACTGGGAACTGACCGGCACGCCTATCAACGTGTTCATCAGACAGAAGTAATCACGATTCAGAGATACAGGAGTTAAGAAGTTAAGGAGTTAAGACAAATGCTCTTACTGACAGGTAAGCGACTGAAGTCTTAACTCCTTTTTTTGTTTATGCACAACCAATATTAACCGTCCATTCGATGAGATAAGAGAAAAAGAAAAAAGACCACAAACATTTGGTCGTAAGAAAATAATTTCTTAACTTTGCCGTACACAGACATAATTCAAATATAGTCATTAACCCTTAAAAAACACATTTAATTACGAAACAGACACTGATTTAACGAATTAAGTGCACACGCACGCCAAGAAATAATCCTCTTTGTTTGATTAACAAGAATCATTAACCTCGGCGTTGCTGCTCTTTTCTACATATATATAAATGGACTAACAGTCCTTGTTCTCTCCTTATCGAAACCGCCAATTTCAAAACATCTGAGAACAAGCGATGAAAACGTTCACGTACCTGTACAGGGCGTGAACTGCTTACGCTTTTCAAGATGTGCGGTGCTTGGCGGTACCTGATAAGGAGGAAAAGCGATGAGCAGTTCCGCCTTTTTAATTTCTTACCATTATGAAAAACTTATACATTAAGTTATGCCTTTTGGCATTATCAGCATTTTTTGTTCAAAGCCTCCATGCCCACGACTTTGAGGTTGGTAGTATATACTACAACATAACATCATCTGCAGATAAAACCGTGGAAGTGACATGCAAGCCATTTTCTTTTTATTATTCTGGCACAGAAGTAATTCCTAACAAAGTGACATACAATTCTATCACATACAATGTCACATCAATTGGTGATGGTGCGTTCTCTGGTTGCAGTGCATTGAGAAGTGTCACCATTCCATCAAGCGTCACCTCAATCGGCTCTTCTGCGTTCAGTAGGTGCACTTGGCTGACCAGCATCAGCATCCCTTCAAGCGTCACATCAATTGGTGATGGTGCGTTCTCTGGTTGCACGGGATTGACAAGTGTCACCATTCCCTCAAGCGTCACATCAATTAGCTATGGTGCGTTCTATGGCTGCACAGGATTGACAAGTGTCACCATCCCTTCAAGCGTGACAGAAATCGATGATAATGCTTTTTATGGCTGCACGAATCTTAAAAACATAGATATGCTATCATCAAGTATTATTGCTATTGGTAGCGATGTATTTCGCAATACAGCTTGGTACAATAATCAGGCTGATGGTTTAGTTTGTATAGGCAATGTAGCTTACAAATATAAAGGAACTATGCCAGTCAACCTTACAAACATTGAGATACCTTCAAGCGTTACCTTAATCGGTCCTAAGGCGTTCGAGTCCTGCTCGGGGCTGACGAGCATTTCAATCCCCTCTAGCGTTACCTCAATCGGATCTTCTGCGTTCTCTGGTTGCACGGGATTGACAAGTATCACCATCCCATCAAGCGTCACATCAATTAGCAGTTATGCGTTCAAGGGTTGCACGGGATTGACAAGTGTCACCATTCCATCAAGCGTCACCTCAATCGGTGATTATACGTTCTCTGATTGCACGGTATTGACAAGTGTCACAATCCCGTCAAGTGTCACCTCGATCGGCTATGGTGCGTTCTACGGCTGCACAGGGCTGACGAGTGTCACCATTCCCTCAAGCGTCACCTCAATTGGCGGTTCTGCGTTCTCTGGCTGCACGGGATTGACAAGTGTCACCATTCCGTCAAGCGTCACATCAATCGATGATTATGCGTTCTCTAATTGTAACAATCTCATGGATGTAGTGCTGAATAGTGAAGAATTAGTTTCAAAATCATATACAACCTATAATTCTTTAGAAGATATATTTGGTAGACAGGTAAAACAATATACGTTGGGTAATAAGATTACCTCAATCGGTGATTATGCGTTCTCTGGCTGCACGGGATTGACAAGTGTCACTATTCCATCAAGCGTCACATCAATCGGCAACTATGCGTTCGATGGCTGCACGGGATTGACAAGTGTCACCATTCCATCAAGCGTCACATCAATCGGCAGATATGCGTTCAATAAATGCACCGGGCTGACGAGTGTCACAATTCAGTCAAGCGTCACATCAATCGACAGATATGCGTTCTCTGGCTGCACGGGATTGACCAGCGTGACGATTAGTGGAGATGATGTAAGTATATCGGGCGATGCTTTCCCATCCAGTGCAAAAATATATGCAAGAAATCCCAGTAAGACCCTGATCCATCTATGGAATGCAACATACAGCAACATTTATGACATTGAAACAAAGACTTACATTGGAAGACCTTATCTGGAGTGTACAAAGCGAACTCAGACATCTTTGACTTTCTACCTCAGCAATAAAGTTCCTGGCTATAATTATAGCGTACGCTTAGATAATAAAGAATACAAGGTGGATGACTATGACCGTAATATCACGGTTACGGGACTGCTCCCTGAAACAGATTACTATTACACGTTATATGCAGAGGACATTAGTATAGGTTCTTCTAAGTACAAAACAACTTCCTCAATATCAAGAAGCATTGGCGCAACAAATATAACGGCATCATCTTTTACCCTAAATGGAACTTGCAAAACAGGCGACGCGGAACTACAATCAACCTCTATTACGGTTGACGGAAAGACATTTGATGGTAATACCGTTACGTTTACAGGGCTAAGGCCATCGACAGAATATACAGCGACATATACTGTAGAGGCATCAGGGAAAACTGTCACAACAAGCACCAAAGTGACGACATCATCACTTACCCTCACCACCGCCCAGCCAAAGGTTATCTCCGCCGGCAATGTGCTTGTGAGCGCGGAGACGAATATTGACCCTGCGGAGACTAACGTGGGCTTTGAGTGGAGACGCACGGACTGGACGGATGAC